>Ga0209208_10000852_pt1 | contig 41580 bp, 35 predicted proteins | sample S1TSphfallax_3_FD_187694 | JGI IMG/M metagenome (GOLD analysis project Ga0209208, IMG submission 187694) | Host-associated microbial communities from peat moss isolated from Minnesota, USA - S1T2_Fd - Sphagnum fallax MG (SPAdes) (version 2) | ecosystem: Host-associated > Plants > Peat moss >... | reverse complement strand
TGATTCTCCAGTTCATGTCTTTTAGGTTTTCAGGATCAGGAGCTGATGATTCGTATTTGTGGTCTGTGTATTCAGCTGCAAGATTGAGAGCGAGCCAGCCGTTGTGAGGCGGATGCAGACAAAACTGTCGTTGGGACCGCATTGTTAAGGTGCATTAATGGTAAACTTAGTACATACAATAGAAGACAACTCTGTTGATGTACAATACAGTAAAGCTTAGTCTTCACTAGGGTGGATTTGTATGTGAGCATTTTGCCTTGTTGGTCGCTTGGTGATTAGAGGACACTAGTCAATGCTAGTGACCACCAAGGCACTGATGTAAGGTGAAAAAAGTTTGGAAATAAAGTGTAATGCTTTTTGTTAAATAATGTGGAAAACTTGAAGGAAAATAGTGGGTTACTTGTTGTTGGCAATGAAAAAAAATGGGTTATTTTTTAAAAAATAATGTGAAAGACATTTGAGAAAAGTGAGACACTTTTTGTTAATAACTTGGAAAACTTGAGAGAAAAATGTATTATGCTTTTTGTTAAATAATGTGGAAAACTTGAGGGAAAACAGTGGGATACTCTTTGTTAATAATGAAAAAAATGTGGGGGTACTTTCAGTTACATATCACGAAAAATTTGAGGGAAAATGTGGGATTTTTTTTGTTGATAACTTAGAGAACTTGAGGGAAAATTTACAATATTTTTTGTTAATAGTGTGGAAAACTTGAGGGAAAAAAGTGGGATATGTTGAGCCAGAAGTGGGTTAGCCTACCTATCATTTGCATGGGAAAGTTGAAAAAAAATTTGAGAAAGTGAGTGAAATAGCTTGGTTTAACATTTATGTCAAAATTGTGAAAAAAATGTGGGTAAAACAGGGATAGTATGAGCATAGTGCAGTCTACCCTCCATGTTACAAATGTGAAAATTTCATAGAAACATGTGGGATGGCGTTGAGGCAAAAATGTGGATATGAGTCAATATATCCACGTAGTTTATGACGCTTCTATATTTCACACTTTTGCCACACCTCTAACCCGTAATTTTCCCATGTTTTGATACAGATTTGTCACATACAGTCAATGATATGAATCATCAAAAGCGTGGCAACAGTGAGGAAAATCTATGGGAAAAATGTGAAAAACTACTCCAAATGTTGTAGTGAATGGCACTGACCTGATGGACTTGTAGCACTTTCATGAGAAGTTGTGTATTAGGAGGAATCATCAATGTTAGTGCAAGCATCACCCTCATGATGAAGGTGACACCCTGATACTTTTTGACATTGCAAGGCTATGACCGCACTACATGAGATGCCAACCCCAGAGCCACTAACTAATGTTTGAAATATGGTGCTTGCAGCAACGGGGTCCATGGATCAAGCCGACGCTCCACCAAATGATCAGAATATTCTCTTGCAAATTTTAAAGATTGCATGCCCAACCTCAGGCTACCTTGGAGGATTCAAACAGGATGTTACCATCATGGAACTAGTCAAATTGTAACCATGAAAACATGGTCCATAGACCAGAGGCGAATGTTGCAGCGCCACAATCAATTGGGTGTAACTGCGACTCAGTCATCATGGACCCTCATTCTCTTCCCTCAAAACAAACAGGCCCATCAATAGAAGCCTTCTCACGGTTGTTGCAAAGTAGCCTAAAGGGGCAGTTGTTAGCTGTGGTAAGGAGTACACAGGAAAGCCATCTGTCTTGCATGGGAGAAGGATCTGGTCCAGGGTCTTTAACAGTAGCATCTTCCAGTACGGAAAGAAAAGATTGTCAATTCATTGTAGGAGATGGAAAGTTACTTGATGAAAATGTGATTGATTTTTAGATGGCCTGCCGGCATAGTGTTGATGGATCTAGCAGATGCAGAGCTCACGCTGGATGATGAAGTTCCCAAAGAAGGAACCTGAGAACAAAGGCCGACTGACAAGGGTGTTGTGTGGCTCTTGACCCAATATATCGCTCCGTCTTGAATCTGCAAGACAAGTAAGAAACATGTCACATAACTATATAGAGATATATGGCCATTTACAAAAGAGCTTCCAAAGCGAACACATATTTTAGAAGGAAGAGAGCCATGGTCAGTCAGCAAATAAAATCTCAAAATTTGTTGTTACAGTCACGTAGTGATGACATGACTGCAACATGTGCTTTGTCTCTTTGACCTGTGCAGTTGATAACAGAAATGGTAGCTAAGCTCTTGAGAGAGGAATGTGAGGGCCAACAGCTTTACATTGAGACTGGCAATGATAAGCAAATGTACCACAAAAACAAATTCTTTTTTGCAAAATACAGCTTTCCTTTCCACAAGTTTTGTTTTCTGTCCTGGAAGATGGGCTTGTGTTGCTGAATTTTGAGTTTCTGTTTCTCAAAGGGATTATATTGGTTCTGTAAATATGGTTGAGATCAACATATTCAGGCAATTTAGAAGTCCTTTAGAGTGGCGAAATTCATGCCTGTGCGTCAAACAAAGCCTGAACTGTAGCCAGTTGAAATCCTTTCTATGCTTCGAGATTTTGACGAGTATCATGGTCCTCTTGTTTAGATTTTGACGAGTATACCTGGTAGAATTCAGCAGTACTGGTAGTTAGATTGGGCTAAATATCACATTTGTCCAGATGCATTTAAAGGTTTCAAACTGATCTTCATTAGTGTTGAGAAACACCCAACAACTGAATTTACTCTTGCACTTTGGGACTATGGGTTGCACATCAGTTTGTGCACATGGTAATTAACACAGATAGACTTGCAGAAGCTGATCCTCTCCCAAATCTAAATCAAGAAGCTCACAGATGGAAGGACATATGTTTTATAGGTAGGATTAAAGGTGCCACTATGATGGTTTGTAAATAATTAGATAAACACCATTATTTTTGTTATATAAATTGGTTTGCATATGGTTGGTAACCTTTAATGTGAACTAACAATTAACTAAATTGATGAACAACAATTGAAATATTTTTTTTAATGCATGCACGCATAATAAAATATACAAGAAAAAATAGAGTACTTTATGAAAAAATTGGAATTTTTCATCAATATGTGGCAAGAATCAATTTATTGCAACAAAAAATTAAATTTTTTTTAGTATATTTAGGATGCATTTCCTTGAGTCATCTACAATGACAACATTATAAACTATAACAAAAAAACTTTCCATTAATATAATTTGCCTTCTAACTATGATCACATTTAGTTAACAATTCTCTAGATCAAACATTGACTAAAACACACGCTTATGAATCCAACTATCATTCATTAGATGTTCAGATCTATCGTTTTTAAATTGGAACATGTATATGTATTCTTAAAGTTCTTTAAATAGTCCCCTAACAACAACACCCAAATATAATTCCCAACATTGATAACATACACATTCCAAAATAGTTGCACATTTCAATGGAAAATGAATATTCCTACAACATGGATTTCAATCGTTTTCCATTACCTTGTTGTCATCATAACTTTGGTGAAAAATGCATTTGGGTTTCTTATGGAAACAAGAAAAGAAACCCTTAATTCTTAAATATTGACCTCCCACCATCATTTATTCCTATTTAAATGTAACTGCAATATGAGGATTTTCAATTAAGTCCTTTTCCTCCTGTAAACATGGTCCTACTTTGGTGTCTCCCAATTGGGAAGTGTGGTCCTAGTGTGGGAACTCCTAATTGGGGTTTTTTTTCTTACAATTGAAGTTGCAATTTGGGATCTTGTGGTTTAGGTTAATTGCCTGCATGAATGCTAGAGTCTTAACATCATTCATACATGGCATAAGAACATGACTAACTTGAAAGGAGTTTGAAAAAAAGAAAAAACATTTGAAAGTTGAATTTTTTTCGGGCATTTGGGAATTTTTAAAACTATCTACATCTAAGAGATGAATGAGGCCAAAAGAAATACGAGGCTGAAAGAGGTGTTACATAAGAATTGTTGACTTCCATGATTGTTCAAGAAACCATATCAAACTAAAAAAAAGAGATTGAAAATACTTTGAAGATATGCTTGTGGCCTGTACTACTCCTTGAAAATTCATGATAATGTGAACAAAAAAAAGCACTATAAGGAAATCAGAAAAAATCCTAAACAATTTTGCATTGTATAGACCTCTCCACAACCAAAGGAGATAATAATCTAAAATTATTCTCGTTTTTAAGTTAATTTAGAAACAACACATAAAATTTTAAAGACTCCAATTTTTAACTTATAGAGTAAATAAGTTTAAGGTTCGTTAGTAATATCATCCTATATATTAAAGCAAACGTGGTGTCTGTCTGTCTGTCCAAAAACAAGACGAGGTCCTAAAACGAGCGAGGTTCTCAAAACCTTCGAGGACCTGAATCAAGGTGGCCAGAATCCTCGATAACAGAAGGTGAGACAGCACAACAATTGCTAGATAAAGTCAATAGTCAGGTTCTACAAGGACAGTTGAAGCTAGCCATCAAGGCTGTGGTAGCAGTGCGCCAGCCCATCAGCAGGAGAGCTGAGACCAAACCTGGGACTGCGCACAAACGAGCTGTACTTGTTACTTTTGCTACAGCTGAGGATAGAAAAGTTGTCTTTCAGAATCGTGTAATTTTGAAAGGTACCCAATGGGGCTTGGAGGAGGATTTGACCAAACAGCAGCAAGAGCAAAAGAGGGCATCATGGCATCTATTTGAGAAGGCCAAAGCAGACAAGATGAAAGCTTACTGGCATGGCACAGACCTTTACATCAATGACATCAAAGTCACAGCTCAGCACTAGGGGTGCTGGGACCAGAGAGCATTACAAGTCTCCCTATGGAACATCCATGGGGGGACAAACACAAAGCTAAGTACCAGTTCACATATACAGAGATTGTTTGATGAATCAGATGTTGTTGCACTGACTGAAACACACTTGTTCCCTGATGAAACACCACTGCATATGCCTGGTTTTCAGTGTTTACACAATCCACGCCCTGTATTTGACATGAGCTCAGTCAGAGCAGCAGTGAAGCATAGTGGTGGTGTTGCAGTATTTGTAAATGACTCCTGGTCAGACTGTGTATCCCTGTGGAAACAGAGCACAGATGGCACCAGATTGTGGCTACAATTCCAACGCTCAGGGGCTGCATCGTTGTTTTTGGCTGTAGTGTATGCTCCACCTAAATGTCCCCATATGCTAATGAAGGTTTGTTTGATAACATTGCTGCCGAGGTCGGCATGATTCAGGACCTTGGGGGCAGTATTTTACTCACTGGTGATTTCAATGCAACGACCAGTGCAGCTGACGACTATGTTGATTGTCGTTACTTTGCAGAGCACACGCTTGACATGCTGCCATTGGGGAATGACTTCCCGGAGGTTTTGGCTAAGCGACATAACTCGGACAAGGGGGGGTTGAAAGGTTGGCACAATGAGTTCTTAGACCTTTGCAGCTCCTCGGGATTGTTCATTCTCAATGGCAGGATCACAGGCGATGAATCAGGGGAATGCACTTGCCTTGCCAATGGGGGCTCCAGCCTTATGGATTATATGGTCGCATCACCTGCTTTGTTTGATTGTGCCACATCACTTATGGTACATAAATGCCCTCTATTCTGTGGAAAAGGGGGTGATTCCGACCACAGGCCACTTTCACTCAACTTGCAGTTACCTTGGCAACATGTGTCACCAACAATTTCAGACTCTCGTGCAGACATCCGTCGTTTCAAATATGATGCTAGCAAGTGCACACAGTATTGCCAACACCTGCAGCAACAGATTGCCCAGTGCACAACACAGATGAGTGACACAAACAATGTTGACATGGCCGTGCAGTTATTGCATGATTGCATTTGTAACGCCATTGCGGCTGTGCATGGCTGCCCTGTGGCACGCACCAGTATAACACAACATCGTCATCAACCATGGTTTGATACTGAATGTCGTAGCAAGCACAAGGAAGTATCTGCATATGCAAAGCTTCATCCTAACAGCCATCTAGCACGTGAATGGAAGAAGCAACTTAAACAACTACTGCGTCGTAAGAAACGCACGTACAAGAAGCTGCAAGGGCGACAATTGTGTGCATTAGCAAAGACAGATCCAGCCAGCTTCTGGAGGCAATACTCCAAGACCAAGGAGCGATCCGTTGCTATCAGCAAAACAGACTTGGTTGCTGGCTTCCAGAAGCTACTGGAAGGACACTGCCCCAATAATACAGCTGGGGCATAGGGTAGCTCTACAGATCAGGTGGTCTTGAACTTGTCACACCCTTTTGCAAGTGATGCTTGCAGCACACTAAACTGTGACATAACCTTAGATGAGATTGCGCAAGTGATGAGGAGACTCAAACGTCACAAGTCTGCTGGCTTAGATGGCATCAAAGCAGAGTTTCTGCTTGATGCTGGCGATATGTTGCATGTACCACTACAGATTGTATTCAACAAGTTGTTGCAACAAGGTTATTCAGCAAGCTTGTCTATTGGAGTCATTCATGCATTGCACAAGGGTGGTGATGCCTTGCAATTTGAGAACTACAGGGGAATCACAATGGGTCCTGTATTAGCTAAGGTGTTTGCCATGATTCTTGAGGCACGGTTGAGCAGCTGGGCAGAAGAGAGGGGCCTACGTGCTAAGGGACAGGCTAGTTTTAGGAAAGATTTTCGCACCACGGATAACCTGTACATTTTGCGAACGCTCATTGAACAAAGCATTCATAAACGCAAAAAGGTGTATTGCTATTTTGTGGACTTTCGCAAAACTTTTGATACAGTGCCCCGTGATTTGCTATGGCAAGTGCTAGATGAGATGGGAATTGTGGGTCGCTTCATGCAGTGTCTACAGAACATGTATAGCCAGGATAGTGTCAGAGTTATGCATCCAACAGAAGGGCTATCAACCCGGTTCCCATGTGGCATTGGGGTTAAACAAGGCTGTCCACTGAGTCCACTACTTTTTGGACTCTACCTTGATGGACTTGAGAAACATCTAGATGCACTTGAGGGCGACAACCCGCCACAGTTGGCAGACATAATAGTCAAATTACTGCTGTATGCCGATGATCTGACATTGATGTCAGAAACCCCACAAGGGTTGCAGAAACAAATAAATGCTTTGTCTAAGTTTTGTGTTGACCGACAGTTGGTCATCAATGTGAGCAAGACCAAGGTGGTGGTGTTTGAGAAACACCGCAATGTAGTGCCAGAGTTCACATACAGAGGGACAACCATTGAGCGGGTTCAATCATTCAGATACTTGGGCTTAAAGTTACATAGTACAAAAGGCATGACAGTAGCCATAGCCAAATTGACTGTTGCTGGGAAGAAGGCACTGTTTGCATTACGCCGCATATGCAATGATTTGAACATAACAGATCCGGAAGTAATGTGTCAGTTGTTCGACTCACTGGTATGCCCAGTATTGAGCTATGCATGCGAGGTGTGGACAGGTTGTACAGGAGCGAAAGGGTTGCAACAAGCAGAACAAGTACATAAAATGTTCCTGAGAGGAATATTAGGGGTCAATAAAACAACAAGCACTTTTGTTGTGTTGGGGGAGTTTGGAAGGTATCCATTAGAATATTTCTGGTGGCAACAAACTCTCAAGTATTATGATAGACTACGGAAATCCACCGCGGATCGTCTATTGTACTGTGCCTACCAGACCTAGATCCAGATGCTTAGCATGCTCAATGATAACCAACAATGTTGGCTCTGGAACGTGCAGTTGTGGCTTAAAAACCAAGGTGTTGAGGTTCTCTATGCTAATTCAAGTGTGCTATAGCAAGTGCACAGGCTTCTTACCTAGAATCCACTTATGGTGAACAGGCCAGAACCAAAAGTAGCAGATTACGTACATACCAGCTGATGAACACAAGCTGTACAACAGACTCTAGATACTCATATGCACATCAAAAGTATTTGCAAGTGATCACAAATGTTCAGCTCAGGCAATCTTTGTCAAGGTTCAGATGTTTAAACCATCGTTTGGAGGTAGAGTGTGGCAGGCATGCAAAGCTTGAGAGTGTCCCGAGGAGAGATAGGATTTGTCATCTATGTTCCCTAGGAGCTGTTGAGGATGAAGACCACTTGTTATTAGTGTGCCCTGCTCACCATGACATTCGTTGCAAGTTTAGTCAACAATTAGGGAAACAATTGACACCGTGTAGCTTACTTCCTGAATTGATGCATTCGGCTAATCAGAAAGCGGTAGCTTTGTACTTAGTTTCTTGCCTAGACAATAGGAGTGTTTTGCTCAAGTCAACTATGTAATTGTCGTCAAATGGATCTCTCTGGTCCGGGTATTGACGTTAAATTAAAAGAAAGAAAGAAAGAAAGAAGGTCACGAACACCTAATTAACTCCTCAACCCTTGAAGGGCCACACCACCCATCAAATCTCCACCCGAAGTTACGAGTTACGACGGGGTCAGTTGCCATCTCCTGACGGTCCCACCGTCACGCGACTCCCCGTTCTGGGCTAATCCGTCTCCGGCGCCACTAGCGTAGGGGGTTGTAGCGGACGGAAGGGCTGCCTACCGGTAGGGTTAAGGCTGGCGGCCACCGCTTTATGTTTTCAAGAGGTTTGCAGTGTGTGAGGAGCGGCGGTGCCTTCTGCCATCGCTCGAACTCTCTTCTTCTCTTTGGTGCCGCGATCTTGCTTCTCTCGCGTGCACGATACTCTGGTGAGTTTTCGCCTCTTCTTCCCCCACTTCGCGATTTATATTTTGAGTCGGAAATGGTGCAGATCGATAGGCAGTGTGGCTAGTCCTCTGTGTGTGTGTGGTTGTCTTGTCGAGCTGCGTGGAGTAAAGCCGTGGGGGAGATCTTCTGCATATTTTCTAACCTCTGTTCTCTGCATCTAGATTGCGTAGTATTCGAATATGAGTTTTTCTACTGCTACTGCTGCTGCTCCAATTTGTGTTCTCAATTTTGTTCGATCTAGTCTCTTTCGGATTTGTAAGAGATATGGTTTCATGTCTGGTCCTGCCTGCGTGATAGATCTTGTTGGGCGTCGTGTTGAGTATTCTAATGCAGCTTTCTTTCGATCTGGAGTTTTGTAGGACTTTTGGTGTGAAGTTATAGCAGGCAATATACATCGCTAGTTCTCGGTCTTCTTCATTCAGGCCTGACAATGAGCCCTTAGTAGATACAAGATCGCTACTTTCCTTTTGTCACTGTGCTCTCTAGGATCTCGATTGCTTTTAAAACAAAAAGCGTGTCTGGCCGAAGAATCGATTTCCAATGAAGAAACATGAAAACAGCGCTCTAGTGTGTAGTGTGATCCTGTTGGAATTGTGTTCTGTGCATTGGTTATCTGGCCATTGTGATCTACTCGTTACTGCTGCTGTGCATGTTCAGCATCCGGATATCATCAGTGAGGGATCGACTAGATTTGCTTCTTCAAGGCACCTTTCGTAGCAATGCCTGAGTATTTCAGATCTCCCCAATATGGCGTGAAGCCCTCTTATGCCTCGTTAGTCGGTGGTGTGAGAGTGAGTTCTGGTACTTAGAGTATATTGTGGACATGCAGGTGTGGTTTGTGACAGGGTTTACCCAGTGCGTTGACATGGCAGAGAGACCACGGTTTCCGAGTATAATGCACAAGATGTCGGGCTCCTCTTACTTGGGCTCCATGTGGGCACCAAACCAGCAGATGTACTCTCCTCTCCAGCAGCAGCAGCAGCAGATCGTGTATGGTTCGCCTTTTGCTGCAGCCAGGCATGGGGTGGTGTCCAAGGCCACCGCTTTCAATGCCCTCTGCCCCATTGACTTGAGAGGAGGCCAGAGCATGGTGCCTCCAAGCACGGCTCCGATTTTTGTTGCAGCACCGAAGGAGAAGGGTGTGCAAGGGTTTCTGGTGGACTTCCTTATGGGAGGAGTTTCTGCTGCTGTGTCCAAGACAGCGGCTGCACCCATTGAACGAGTCAAGCTCCTCATACAGAACCAAGATGAGATGCTGAAATCTGGTCGTCTTGCAGAACCCTACAAGGGCATTGGTGAATGCTTCTCTCGTACCATCAAAGATGAGGGTTTTGTTTCCTTGTGGCGCGGAAATCTGGCGAATGTTATCCGGTATTTCCCCACTCAGGTGAGATATAGAGCAGCACATTGAACACCTCCTTCTTCTCTTTCAGCTGCTGTCATGTCTATCTTAGATCTGCAGATGTTGATTGTTGTATTTTTATCTGATATGCGAGCTTCTTAGATTTTATTCCTTACATGTACACTTATGTTCTCATCATCCCCTTATGTCTCAAGGGCCCTTAGAATGTAGCAAATTTGTGTTGTTGCATTCATCAAGGTGATTACCTGCTTCATTTTGAGTGTTTTGAGTGCTCTCAGATCTGGCATGTTTTAGGAGCTATGGCAATATCCTGACATAAGAGATTTGTATGCAAATTTTCAGCTGCTTCTTATGCACTGACTGGGGTTTATTTTTTAACTCAATCTTCAATCTATGTGTATGATGCAGGCATTGAACTTTGCATTCAAGGATTACTTCAAGTCTCTGTTTGGTCGCAAGAAGGATAGGGATGGTTATTGGGTGTGGTTTGCTGGAAACCTTGCATCTGGAGGTGCAGCTGGTGCATCATCACTTCTCTTTGTGTACTCTTTGGATTATGCTCGAACTCGGCTTGCCAATGATGCCAAATCATCAAAGAAGGGTGGTGGTGAACGTCAGTTCAATGGGTTGCTAGATGTTTACAGGAAGACACTGGCCAGTGATGGTATTGCTGGGCTGTACCGGGGATTTGCCATCTCTTGTGCTGGCATTGTTGTGTATCGTGGGCTTTACTTTGGAATTTATGATTCCCTCAAGCCTGTTGTGCTGGTTGGACCCCTTGAGGTATGATCTGTGACTTTCTCTTCTGCTGATGATGGAACTCTTTGGGCACTCTGTGGTGTAAAATTTTGTTGCTGATTATTTTAATGGAGATTCATTCTGAACAGATGAAGAGATCTAAACCTTAAGATGTATCTCACTGAAGGAAATGTTCAACTGTGTTTCAGCCCATTCACTCTGGGTTGCTCATGGATACTGTGTTTTGTTGTCCTTTTTGCAGGGAAACTTTTTGGCAAGTTTCTTACTTGGATGGGGAATCACCATTGGTGCTGGGCTTGCCTCGTACCCCATTGATACTGTTCGTCGTCGGATGATGATGACCTCTGGAGAGGCGGTGAAGTACAAGAGTTCATTGGATGCATTCAGGCAGATTATTGCAAAGGAAGGTACCAGGTCTTTGTTCAAGGGTGCTGGTGCCAACATTTTGAGAGCAGTTGCAGGAGCTGGAGTTCTGTCTGGATATGATCAACTTCAGATCCTCTTCCTTGGAAAGGCCTACTCTGGTGGTGGTGGTTAAATTGGGACTACAGTCACCCATTTGATAATGATGAAATATTATGTCTAGCATCTCCCTGGATACTTGACTTCTGATCATTAGAGGACAATAATCTATTTTTTTGATTGCCATTTCACATTTTTTGCAATCATGGAAAGTCAGTCTGAATTTATTGTGTGCGACAGTTTCACACCTCTAACTACGTGTTATTGAATGCATTCTGTATGGGTGGATCTGTCCACATTTTAGTTTAACCTTCTCATTTCTCGAAAATCAATGTCGGAATTTATTAATTCTTTCATTACAATTACAAAGAAGGCTTACTACATTTGTTTGGTGAAAATGCCATATATTTTTGTGTATGAGTAAAAAATTTACCCACCCACCACTGGTCTAAAACCTGAAACTTTAAATGATAGTGCATAGACTCAATGAATGTTAGCTTCAATCACAACTTTGATGCAGTGAGTCCAGAGAAAAAGTTGGCAAAATGAAATTGAAAATCCAGTCTCATAAAAAGAATGTATAACAAATTCCTTAAAATTTGACAATGTTGTAAGAATATTTAAACCTGAATTGATTATTTATCCCCTTTGAACTTGCTTTTGTCTTTTCAGAGATGCAGTTGTCACCACAGAATGGGTGTCCTTACACTTTGTGTGCAAGTTCAGCTCACGCTGTCTTAAGCACTGCGAGATTCACTTTCTGACCATCCTTCTCCTCCTGCTGTGCACATCATGATCAGATTTAACTTAAGTATATGTAGCTGTTGATTAATTTTCCTCCAAAAGATGAGGAGTATAGAATCAGTCAAAATACTGCAAAACCTTAAGGGGAGAAGAGTTACCTCTGACAGTAGACTTAAAACCACAATTGGTCAGATGCTTGGCTAAAACCTCAGCAATTTGGCCCTTGGTCTTTTCCCAGCCAACTATGTCTGGAGTTGGTGAAACTACTCTCACTAGAGCTGTCTCTGTTGTAAGATTCACTGATGCCGCTGTCACTTGTGGCTGCCAAAGTTCCCCATCACATGAGAAAAAAGCTTGCTTCACACACCACTTTGACAACAACCTTGACATTGAGGCAGATCCCAATCAGATTGCAAACAACATCAGTCACTCAGGTTCTCATTTTGAGCAGAATCTTTAGTTCTATGTCTTCTTCATTAACTTCACAGCAGATTTAAACCCTGCCCTGCAACCAGAGAGTGAAGCTGTCTGAACAGCAATGACAACTCACCTGAGATTCCAGTATCCTCTTCACAGAAGACACACAGCCCCCACATTTCATACCCTGTACCAGTTTCACACCAAACAGTTTCTATCTGGTAAGAATCACATGGAAAGAATAAGAAAATGAGAAGCCCAACAGCAAAAGCCCTGCCTACAACAAGCACAATAACACAAAAAATAAAATAAAATAAAAGCCTGCCTTGGATCTTTGATGCTGCAGAACTAAATTCTCAACTCTTGGTTACAAAAGCTGGTGAATCTCGGAGGTTAGAGTGGGAGGAGGAGGAGGGTTGAACAACTACTAAAAGGCAGAGGAGTGTCACCCCAATTTCAAGGATGATGACATCTTCAGGGAGTGAAGCAGCAGGTGCTGATTCAGTGTCTGGCTGATCCCCAGCTTGTTGTGGCTGGGTGGTGGATGGAAAACCAAAACCATCCTCTCCCCCTCCCCCTCCTCCTCCTCTGCCCCCACCATCTCCTCCTCCAGTACATCCTCTACCACTGCCTCCCATGCCATCAGGCAATAGACTGGTAATGCTGGCAATAGGAAGGCCTCCCTGGCAGTGGCATGCTCTACCACTGCTTGCTGCACTGAGAAGCAAGTCCACCTGCCCAATATGCACAGCAGTCAATCCTCATTCACATAGATCACGAACCCTGCTCTTGAGCGAGAGAGAGAGAGAGAGAGAGAGAGAGAGAGAGAGGGTTTAGGGTTTAGAGATACGTTCCTGCGCTCGCAACAGCCCTCGTCCCCGAATGGCAGGTCCAGCAGGAGTGGCTCTAGAAAACTGCAGCTTGCTTTCCACAGCGAGTCTTTGCTTGGAGGAACGAGCAAAGAATGGTCCATAGAACGTTCCGGCAGCGAAAATCATTCCCGCACCGAGCTGTAGGGGGCAGCACGCAATTTGGAGCTTCCCTGGAGTTTGCTCAAAGAAGGACTCTGCTCTCAGCAATGCCGTGGGCGACGACGGAGTTCGAGTTACAAAACGGAGTGGCAATTGGGTCGTCTTCTTCATCACGGCGACACCGCACTCGCATGCTCCTCCTCCGAAGGCCGCCATGGCCACTCAACTCTGCCACTCTTAACTCGTCAGCTCCACAACAGCAAAATCTGTTGGATAGAGTTCCACTCTAACACCAACCAACAACAAAAAAACCAAAAAAATCTGCAAGGGCAACAACACAAACAAGTCGCACAAGTCCTCGGACTCTGCACCAACAACAATCACAACAAGTTGTGTCGGACTCTCTGCAACAAGAAGCGACCTCAGCAAACGACGACAAATACCCAAGCAGATGGGAATTTTTCGGTGGAAATCAATCCAGCAATGAAAATTCAAATCAGCGACTGCTGCAAGCGAACTACTACAACACTGCGAACAATTTTACAAAAGTCTTTACAAAGTGCGACCGAGATTCTTATCCACTAAAGAAATGAGAAAAACGAAAGCTAGAGAGAGAGAGAGAGAGAGGCGCGGCTCTTCAGTGATTTTTAGAGCAATTTTGCATAATAGCCAAAGTGGCGATCATCCACAGGAAGATTTAGCCAATTTCAAGCTAAATATGAAAGTAATTAAAAAAAAAACACCCACTTTTATATATTTGTCTTACCTAATGTTATAGAAATCTGTCAAAATTTCTCAAAATTTGGCCAAATTTTATAGACATCAAAAAAGAAAATAACATATATCTATATAAATTCAACAACTTTTTTTTTTCTTTCTCATTTTCATATCCAAGAAGACAAGGATTTTTGAAGTGAAAAATTCCATGATGATCCATCTTTTTGCACATTGGTTTCTCAATATGAACAAGCAAGCAAACAAGCAAGCGAGCTCAACACAAAACCCCTCTTCTTTCGCTTTGTTTTGTCTTTTTTTTGGGGGGGTTAAAGTTTTTAATGCTGTGAAGTTTTTCCATCTGCACCACCCCCAAAAAGTTTCACAGTTTTTGCAACAATAAAGGTAAATATACCTAGTATTTGCACATACTACAAACCAAGTGCTCCATCCAAGCGCCTGTTTTGAACCTGCCAAACTCTAAAATAAGAAAAAAAGGGGGTTACAGGAAGGAAAAGAAAATTGGCATGTCCATCAATTCTTCCAAGCTTTTCCTGGTTGAATGAAAAGACTGTCAAATTGTTGTGAATACGCATTCTGGAGAATGCGAACCTTATTGTCAAATTGCTGATGATGCCCGTTCAGTAGAATGCAAACCTTATGATGTCCATTATCATTGACACCAGGTGTAAAATCAAATCTATCTCAAAAAGTACATGAAAATGGTTTACCTTCAGTCATAGTCATAGACGATCAATCCAAGGGACAAAACATTTCAATAACGAACAAACAACAAACAATCCATGTTAGAGACAATCTCAATAACAAGGAGTGCCTGATTGTGCCTGATTGTTTTGCCTATTCTCGTTCCTCCTGCAAGAAACAAACACTTGATTACATCATCCGAATTGTAATACCATCAACAATGAATGCATCTGTCTGCTGAGAACTTCTGCTGTTCAATCAAAGTTCTTGCTTTGCTGTGCTAGAATACACAATTGCTACTACTACATATTCAATAGAGTTTTCTTATCTGACTAGAACAGAATGCTTACCCCCATTTGTGTCACTAATTGATTGATAAGTTTCCACAACACAAGTAGGATCATCCATTACCCATCTCAGCTACCACACATTCACCCATTGACACTCAACTCTTGCTGTTTCCTCTTGAGAGCTGATAAAACAAATGTCTCAACCTACAGATTTTTAACAGAGGGCTACCCTGCCTCCTTGTTGGAAGTAGTTGGAGGTATCCAAGAGGTTAACATTTCTCTCCTACCCAAGATTGGTCTTTGTGCAGTATAAATAGTTACAATCCTAGAAGAATCCTGGCAACAAACAAAAATAATGGACAATGTCAGCACATTGAATCAATATCCTTTTTCCCCATGCATTACTATCAGAATCAAAGTTGAAAACCTGTAAAAAAAAATTTGTTCATTTGATGGCATCAGCTAGAGTCATCATTAAAACCCAACATTAGATTCCAAATTTTATGCAAGAGTGTATCCTTGGAAGATAGGCACCCTGAATCTGATAAAAGAGGTAAATTTCCAAGTTGAACTGAACTTCAAAAATAGCATCAAATTTATCACATTAGAGCACCAGAATATCCCCTGTATACACTTCCATGAAGCAATTGTGCTCACAGGATCTTACATGTTCGGGTTGGAATGACCAAACAGATTCAAATGATACAGTGATCAGCAAAGTTGGAGCTAATGAGCATAAATTTACTGATCAGCCACACACATCAGAGTGTGCACTACTCCAATGCAAGGGAAGATCATCAATCTCAGTTCATCTTGCAACAACATTGCTGAACAAACTCCTATGGATACATTCTCCATTTTCTGACATAAGCTAAATCCAAGGAGCAAATTGTGATGAAAATCAGATAAACTGGTTCATTTACCTGGAGCGCATAATTCGGACAAGCTCCAACAGCTCCCTCACAGATTCTACCATGCCATTTCTTTCTGGAATCAAATCCTGCTCTCTCCCAACCTCCAAATATCTTTGCAACTGAAGCTCAACATGTTCCAAAACCTCATTCAAATTCCCCATATATGCTTCAAATGGAACTCCATTAAAATCAGCAACCCTACTTGCTTTGGTTATTTCTTCTTCTGTTGACTCCACCAATAAATCTGACACATTGTCAACTTCCTGGGTTTTGATTTCCTCAGATATTTTGATGTTTCCACTACTTGTGAAAACATTAGAATTATTGCCTAGTGTTGTCGTGGGTATTGATTCAATAGATGTTTGAGACGCTGTGGCATATTCACTATCATTCACAGAAACTGAAGCAGTTGCTGCATACTGTAAAGCAGATATGGGACTTGGATCTTCAGTTCTCATGTGCAAGGTAAGTGGTCCCACACCAAATGGCTTGCTATCATTAGCACAAGGACTGTTGTTACAAGAGTCATGGTCATTTCCTCCAGTGCCATCAATTCTCAACTCTCTTTCTGGGGACATTCCCAGTAGATCATCCACCATATCTGTCTCATTCACCCTCAGGTCTTCGGGTTGGTCTTCCTGCAAGCTCTTTGTTTGCTGTCCTTTTCCATCTTCTGTCTTGTCTACAACTGCTTCACCATGAGACAAAATTTCAGACTGGTCCTGAACCCCAACATGTGGCAAGTTTGCATCCATGTTGATAGGCTTACTTTCTGTGCATGAATTTAGACTTGGCCCTGTGACAAACTTGGTGGAAAGAATGTTACCCTCTTGAAAACTGGCTTCTTTGTCAATTGTCACAGATACTTTTGGAGATATGACATGGACATTCATGTTGTCTGGCTCTTCATTGGTCAGGTCCAGCCGAGCACAAGATAATGCTGCGATTAATTGTGTTTCCTTTCTTGAAATTGCCTGTCATCAACATGATCACACCTGAATATAAGGACACAACAAAATACAAAACTGATTAATTAAGAGAAAAACATGCAATCACTTGTCCCACCAGGATCATTTTCCACAATAACACTTTTCTAGCAAGTCAGAAATACTAGATTGCAATATATCATGATCCAAAACTATTTGTGAATCACAAACATCATCCGCTTTGTCTACAAGAAATTTCGAGACTCCAAATCAGCTGACTCAGTTTCAAGATAAGACAATATGATGGATTGTCATTAGGCATTCTTCCCTCTGTGTCTTTACAGAGATACGAGAGGGTTTTCACCTTATCTTTTCTATGTTTCTAGAGTTCTAAATTTACCTCAATCAGTCTTCTGGAAAGACCATGAAAGACAAAGTGTGGGTGATCCCTCTTTTGGCAATTGTTCCAGGAGCAATCACAAGTTATATGTGATCACTCAGGTGTGCATGTTTCAACAAGATAGTAGTGACGAATGTGATGAACAAGCTTCACCTCAACGCTCATTTTTGTGTGCTGATCATGCAAAGCTAGGCACTACTTGATGCAGATTATGTGCAAGTCTCAGCACACAAGTACATAAGCACACAATTAACTGCAAATCCTGTAGTCTTGTACTGTTGTTAATCACAAGTTTTGCATGTCTGCAAATTGGAAATTAGAATTTGGAGACTGCAAGTAGTAAGAGGTAACACTGGGCACATCACCATAGGGTGAAGGAGTTTGTGGTCACAAGAGAGAATTGCAGAGGCATTTAGTGATAGACAGTGTGCAAGAGGAGATTTTGGTATGCATTTGACAAAACTGGGTGAATAGGTTGCAGTAGGGAAGGGTCATGATGTTAAACCACATTCAGTTTGATGGAAAGCTCCTCGAGAAGTTGGGCCCGGGATTTAGAATTCTCCAAAGCTTTCATCACTTTTTGCTTCTCACGAAGCAAATCACGGGCACTTGCCTCATTTCCAATCTGGACATCCTTCGCCGCACGTGCCCTTAATTGTTCAACTACATCTGTCAGCCTCATGAACCTTGCCCTTGCACTATTTGCTGCCACCGCAGTATTGAGAATCAAAGCTTAGAAACATTTTACACTTGCACTACTCACTGCCATGTCCAGCCCCCACAATTCTCAATATATAAACCATAATATTATTATGAGACTCTTCATAAAAGCAAAGCAGCTGGCCCATGGATTATAATCATTGACTGTGGACCCATGTAATAAGATCTGACTTGAAGGTTACTAAGAGAAGTATTTTTTACAAGCAGGGATCATGGAAAGCCATGTCTAGGGTTTCATTACCTTGGGCCCATACATCCTTGCATTCCTTTTGCAGTGCCTCAAGCTGTTCTCGGAGCTCTTCAGGACTTTGAATTCCATGTGCCATCATCCCTGATTGTTGTTCTGGTTGCACACCACATGATGGATCCAAGTTTTGTTGAGAAGCAACTTGAGAAGCTGTGAAAGTTGGAAAACCTTGAGCAATGGTGGCTCTTTTCAAGTACAGATGATCATGAAGAGCAGCAACAACAGTCTTGCTGGCCAGCTTCTTCCTGTGACTATTTGATGGCCTACTTTTGTGTAATGAGCAAAGTTTTGTTGATCCTCGAGGTGGCCTGCTGACAGTTGAAGAATGCACTTGCATTGCTACCACTGAGCTAATCTCAAGTGGAAATGGTCTGATCTGGACTGATGATGACCCAATGATTTGCACAGAATAGGAACCCATGAGGACAAGGAATGATCCAGAAACACTCAGTGACAAATCGATCAGTCCAAAAGACAATAAAAAATTACCATCAGAAACCCTGAAGAAAAGAATTCTTGACCTAATTGCAGAAACAGAAATTTCTGCAATGGCCACTACTGCAACAGAATGTTGCAGCTTTCCATCAGTCAATTCGAGCTGGATCTCAAATCCAAGTTTTCTTTGAAAGAAAGTATTCAAAGAAAAAATCAGAAAGCTTCCTTCTGAAGAGACATACCTACAAGAACTCCATTACATAGAAAATGGAAAACCTCTTTCCGAGAGACAAACAAAACAACTCCACAATCAAGAAGAAGAAGAAGAAGAAGAAGAAGGAAACCAAGAAGGAAAGAAGAGAAGACTCGAAAGAAATTGGATAAGCCAGGAAGATGAACGAACACTGCACCATCATCCGGTAATGTGAACACCCACTCCAAATTTTGCAACTTCGGTTTGCAGGATTGAAGACAAAGCACTCTCGCTCTCTCTCTCTCTCTCTCCCTCTCGCAAGTTGCAACCAAGCTTGTTGAGCACAAGCTTTCCTCTCCTCATCAATGAATCAATCCTGATTGATTTGTCCATTTCCAGTCCCAGTTTTTAGTTTTACGGGTTGGTTGGAAAAAAGTAAATAACTAAACTTGGATGTGAGAAATATTTTTGCAGGGTCACATACTGAGCACCGCTGGGGATGCTCTAACATTCCTGTAAACACGAAGAAGAAGGAGAAGAAGTTGCAGAAATCAAAAGGTGAAGAAGAAGATGGACAAGAAACTTGTTGCTCATCATCGAACTTTTGCTTCTTTTCTCCTCTTCAATCAATCCTGAATCCTGATTGAATTTTCCATTTGCAAAACTAACATTCCCGCGAACACGAAAAGAAGAAGAAGAAGAAGTTGCAGGAATTAATCAAAAGGGGGAAGAAGAAGATGGAGAAGAAGAAGAAGAAGAATGGTGATGGCGTATCGGATGCAGAAGTGGAAAATGTAAGGAAGCTTTTGATGGCATACAAGGAAGCTCGTTCTCAAGGACTTGCACCCCTCAATCCCCAACTCCAGGTGTGTTGTTTTGTGTAGCACTTATGCTCTTTCTTGCTTTTTGGATGCTGTGAAGTAGTACACCCCGGCGATTCCACTCTCTCTCTCCCCCATTTTCAGATGTATCGTTTCTTGCACCCAATAACTATTTCTTTCAACAACTTTGTAATTTTTTTGTATTTCAAGACCGGTGTTTTTTTCTTCTTCTCTGTTTTGTGGTGGTCACAAATGCATTAATCTCTTGGCAGCAATTTTTAAAATTTCAACAACTTTGTTATTTCTGGATTTCAACGACTTCTTTTGGGTTGAAGTAAATTTTTCAACAGCTAAGTTGTAATTTCTGTAATTTCGACATTGATTTCTGTAATTCTTTTTTGGGTGCTGGTCACAAGTGGGTTGCAGAAATTTCTTTCAAAAACTGTGTATTTTTTTGGTATTTCAACACTGCTTCTTTTTCTTGGGTCTCTGGTGGTCAGAACACCATAAATTTCTTTCAACAATTGTGTGTTTTTCCTGATTCTTCAACTACTGCTGCTTCTGTGGGTTAGGCTTATTATTCTTGGGTTTGCACACCCAATCTTGAGGTGCATTATGCTTGTGTAGTGTTTTTGCATGTCCAATAGACATTACTCTTTACCTAGTTTTGGTATGAATTTGGAATCCACTCTGGAAAAGAGAGAGATGATAAGTTTTCATCAATGAAATTAATAAGTTTGCTTCACAACAAATGAATGAATACACCAAACCAGGATTTTTTTTTCAATTTTGTGATGTAGCCATAGTGACAACCATCCACAAGAGGAAAGAGCCAAATTTGGCTACAAGTCAGAGAGGACAGAAGACATTTTCTAGAATCCTGTTATGTTTTGGCCACCTCCAAGAACCTAGTTTCTAAATAGATGTATTTTCCCACCTTCTGAACAAATGAATATCACACCACCCATGTTTTGATGTGAGTAGCTACTTGAAGAATTTTGCACATCTTGATTTTTTTTTTGGTGGGCAGGATATACTGGCAGCCATGGAGGAGAACAACAGGCTCCTGCATGAGGATGCAGCAGATATCACAATTCCTTCAACAGCCACAAAGGGAGCAACTGATCGCACTAGTGATGAACTGGTGCCAAAGCCTTTCTTCGTAGTGAAGACCAAGAATGAGAAGAAGCAAAAAGTGTTCATCAATGTTTGTGGGTCTCATAAGGTGTGCATATGCATCATAAAATCTTTTGTGCTGGGTTGGGTTGCTTCCACTGTTGTACTAGATGTCTGGTTCAATCTTAGATATGGAATACATGTATCATAGAATACAAATATATCAACTGGGTATGAAGGAACTAGGTGCACCTGCTGATAAATTATGTACTGAAGGGAGTATGTGTTTAAGGTTTCACTGACATACCAGGCCAGTTTGAGTAAAGCACAAGTGCAAAGGAGGTTCCAATACCAATATTGAACAAGTTTATAGTGGATGGACCATGGTATGAGTAACCTAAAATAGAGTAGGAAGGGTTTGGCCAATTCTGGCTCCTAGCAAGCCTGTGGTTGAATGCCACAGCAAGGTACACTAAGAGCTGGAATCGGCCAAACCCTGCCCGCTCTCTGCTGTTAAGCTGTTAGGTATACAGATTTGACAAGGCCTGATGATTAGGTCTACAGATCGGCACCGTGTTCAATGGCCAATTCAGCATGGGAATAACAGGGAGAATAGACATAACAGCTGTTAACTAATGACTTTGAGTACTTGCAGATTGAAGCACCGGACTATGGTCGTGACATTAACTCACCCACCCAAATTGATCAACTGATGGCAACCTTAGAAAATTTCCAGAATCAAGAAGGGCAAGAATCTTTTGCTCCGGATGTGCGCTTCCCACTCAGCTGCTTGGAGCCCAACAAGTCCACAGACAAGAGTTCGCCACATACACTTGCATGTTCTTCATGTTCTTTTAAGGCTGTTTGATTTGAAACTTGTTCTCTTTGGTCCAGGATACAACAAACTATTACAACAAAGTAACTTTACTATAGATTGCATGGATGAAGAATCAATCCATAGGGAAGGTCACTTACAGTTTCATACAAATTGCATCTGTTGAAAATAAGGTATGTGTTTACTACTTTTGAAGTGAAATATGATAAAACATTCAGAAAACAAGTTAAGCCAAAGAAAAATCTCCAAAAAGACTTACAAACAAAAACATATCATTTGGAAATCTGTGGGAGGTGTTGTATTCTTTGATAATTAAGTTTTCATATTTATTATTAAATACTATATCTCATATTTCTCAGTAAATAAGATAGATATAGACATTCATGCTTGTTCATAATGGACTAACAAAATAATACCCTCTGAACACAAGGGGTACCCAATAATTACAAAGATCGTCCTTTGCTGAGTAAGGATTATAGTCTTAACTCACAGATTGCTGGTTCTGAAAGTGCAGATGGAAATCCGTGTGTGGTGTATGATGTGTGCTTTAACCGCAGTGTTGTTGAGACTGCCATGTCGGTCAAGAGATTGAAGCTTTTTCTCATCAACATGGCCCTTACATGGCTTGGACAGAAATACACAACCAAGCTGAGCTCAGGTGTAATAAAACACTTTCACATTTTGATTTATAATAATAATGCTGAATTGAATAAAAAAAAATTGTATTCCGGCTGTAAACAGATTTCAAGCTGCCCAGTATTAAGTACAAAGGAAAGGAAGTTGGACGACATACAATCCGAGTTGACCCATCCAAAGGACCTATGATTTCTGAAATTTCTGGTACCTATTGTCAAAACACTTAAAACCCTAATTTTGATTATGGGCATCCCAACAAGCACACCTAAAACAGAATGTAACAACAGCTGCTTCATAGCTCAGGCACATGTGGCCGGATGTGTGCTGTCATCATAATTTCACAACTACAATTTGGGTGGCAGCATTCACTTTTGTAGTTGTGAAATTAAGATCCAATGGGTTGGAACAAGTTCACCAACAGCATTATTATGGGTTTTAGACAGTAATTTCAATGAATTTCAAGCTTGAAATAATGTGAAATTCAGTTTGCACTTCTATATATGATGGATCCTCTCCAAAACAATTAACAAAGAAGTATGATTGGGTTTTTTGGCCAGTCACAATGATTGGCCCATGTGGTGGCATTTAACTGATCTTCATTTTACATTGTTCAGGATAACCTGTTTAAGTGTGAAAATGGGGTAGTAACTTGCACACCATCTTTGATGTGGCAGACACAGATAGAGGCCCACATAATGGGTGTTGGTAGTTATACTGTAGTGGGATGCTGTTATTAATGTGATGAAAGTAATATGATAGTTGTGAAGTTGTGATGAGATCCTATGAATTATTTTAGGTCGAGTTTTAGAATTTGACCTTGGTTGGTTGATGTTTACGGTTCTGAAGATGAACAGGATCTTGAACCTTCCTTTCCATTACTTGTGCGAGACAAAATTGGAAAATCTATACAACATGATGAGCCTCGACAAAACTCATTGCCTTCCTCACCAGAACAACATTCTGTAGAATCATTTCTGTCTTGCAACAGTCAAAGCTCACATCTATTTGAACACCAACAGGAACCATTCCACAATCGGTCATGTGAAGAATTCAAATCTGCCACATTTCCAAATGCTTTCATATCCATCCATCAGTTGTTGGTTTCTTTTCTTTCTTCCTTCAAGAATCTCTGAGGATTTTTAAACAATATATTTTTTTAAGAAATTTTTTCTTGCAACATAGGTTATTTTTTCAATGAATGCAGGTTTGAAGATCGGGTGTTAATGCTTCAACTTGGTTTGTAATATAAATGTCTTGAATTTCTTAAATCATCAAAGAATACAACTTGACAATAGTTATCTTCACAAAGATGAAGCTAGAATTTCAGAGTTGAGAATCAACCCAGAGCCTTGGCTACCTTCTGGAATTCTTAGTGAGCTAAATGCTGCACCACCCAATCCATTACTTGAAATCAATACCGAAGACCCAACAAACATCCCAATCAATCATGTGCAAAGCTCAAATTCAACACAGGGTTCAAATTTCAAGTTTGGAGAATGGAATGCTAAATCCAAATGTATACATGTGTACCCACCAAAGGAAACAAAACAACCTCCGGGTGCTGTTAAAGACAATGTGCATCTTCCGACAACAGTGATGCACTTCGTTGGGCAACCAGTCATTAGTGTCACCATTGTCATCACTTTTCCCTTTGAAAATGTGGGTAATCTCTAATCTCATTACCTTCTTTTCATCTAGTATATGATCCTTCCACCACTCATCCTCAAAGATGATATAGTTAAAACATAATTGAGGTTTTGAAGAAGTTTGCTGATGCCACATTCACTTATTGGCTTTGAGCAGGGCAACTATGCCCCATATAGCCTGGTTGTTTGCATCAACCTCCTAAAATAGGTAGGTCAATAGATTAAAATACCTGAAATAAATATGTACCAACCTCAACTATGTACAATATTTGCCACCATTCCCCTTACTATAGGCTATATAGAATGCCATCAACTCTAGTTGGGCCAAGGCTCAGGATAACTCATGATGACGATGTGCTTCAAAATTCACATGGGAGTGGGTCTTTGTCAGGTCATGAAGGAAGATGTGGTGGTGCAAGCCACAAAAACTGACATTACTATCGAGGCCAAATGCTATGACCTTCTTCAGGTAGTTGCAATACACAAATCACTTTCACATTTGTCCTCTTGGCCAAAAAACCCAAAATGATATTGTACAACAGCACAAGCTTTAATGCAAATCAACACAAAAGCAACTTTCTGCTGTAATGTGAAGGGGCTATGCAGTCTGAATAACATTTCAAGGCCAAACAAGTTATCGATAAAGTCTGTGAAAGGGGGAAATTGTCATAGAAGTCTAATCCTACCTAGTAGTCACTACTTGTGCTTTACCTACATACGTAGTAACCACTTACCCACATACATAGGTGGTTTACGTAAGTAGCGGGAGGGGGAAGTAAGAGGGTATACAAGATATATTGCCAAGGTTTCAGTAACTTAGTTATGGTTCAGTGAGGGTATGATTTTGAAGTAATTTCTAGTTCAGTAAATGTGGGTTTGAATTTTGCAGGTACCACTTTTGTTTTGTGTGTTGCCTGAATCAGTGCAAGTCATGTTCAACCAGAATGACAAGGTTCTGACCTTGGGGCTGCCAGTTTTGCCTTACTCCAAGGCCTTTGAGAATGTCATAGACTAGACATAGTTGCTTGTCCCAATGCAGAAAAAAAAGAAAAAAAGTTGAAATTATGATGCTAGTGAAGATTTATGTGACAGAACTTAGTCCTCCTAACATTGATTTCTTTGGAACTAGCCATGTGCAATCTACCAGTAATCTGGAGGTTATGTATAAGCAACAGTTGTAATGATCTAATAGGTACCCATGCTCTGATGCGGGGGTATTAGCTCAGGCAAAGACTGTGCAGAAGCATATGTGTGTGGATTCTATGGAGGTCTCAAGTCTAGACACTATGTTCTTTCAACTTATACGAATATCTGGAACTAAATTTACAAATGAAAAGAAATTCATGACTTGCAAAGGGTGACTAGTTAAGAAAAACTCACATCACAATCATGGGGCATTACAAAATCAATGAACAAAAATCCCAAAAATGGCAAAAATCTCACAAAAATGGCATGTCCCCATAGATAATGTAAAAGGCTACCTACTTTGCTTTGTTGTTATAAAATGCAATCTTCAGAAACTTAAGGCCCTGAAACTCAGGGAGTGGCAGATCCAATGCCTCAAACTAGATGTGTGATGCAAAAATTAAACATTAGTTATGAAAAAGTGGCTGGACTGATTTCCTGTTTGCACTCGCAGCATGGTGGGTGCATTTGGTGCGTTTTTGCTCAAATACCCACCTTGGCCGTAACAACTCCTTTTCAATTTATTTACAAGCTTCACAAATTGAAGTAATGTGGAATATATGTGTTGTATTTATAGAAAACATTTTCTAAGATATCAATTTAACAGCTGGATAAGTATGAAAGGAATCCAATAAATATAAAATGTTTTATAACATGTTTTAGAGCTCATAACAATTATTTTTCTTGCTTAAAAAAATAGTGAAATAGTGTAAAACATGTAAGCACTTTTTTTTAACACTTTCACAATCCCATCATAGTGTAAGGAGGCCATTTTGGTTTGTCTTAGCAAAAATGCACCAGGGTCCCTTTCGGCCTCACGGGTTCTTGCCTCCTGATGGCTTATGTTGTCATTTTGACAACATAATTAGGGTTTTGGGAGTTCCTTTTGGCTTTACTTCATTCTCCTCTTCCTTTCTGTAGAGTCCATTGATGGTTGGGGTGCCCCTTCAGTAATCACAGGAATGGATTGAATTCTTTTCACTATCTACCAAATGCAAAAGCTAGATGGGATAAACTTATGTGATAATTAATGAAGAATTTAAGTTAAGATAATCCATGTGATGGTGGTGAATTTTCATATGCATACATAGTCATACATCAGGGTACATTCATGGTTGGAGTACCCAAAAGGATTGTCTAATGGTCAAAGGATTGATTATAACAACTTCTGATTTTTATAGTTTTTATCATAATATAATCACAATGTATTGTTGTGTGATTACAATTAGAACAATGTCATATTCAACACATAAAAATATCAAATAATGCATTTGATACTATATGAATGTCCTTTTGAATCCTGAAGTCAAAAAAAATGTGAATTGTTTTAATTACATTATTCTATATAAGGAATCAAAAGGAATGTATCAAGTAGGACAGTTGGCTTCAACTTATTTGTATGAATAAAAATTGCCTACATCTATGTTTAGCAATGTTCATTGGACACACTTAATAAAGTTATAAGCCATATCACCATTTTGAAGGCCACATAATTCCTTATGTAAGGCATGATGGATATATATATTTTCCCATATTGTTGGTTTTTTGTATTCATTGGATTTGAAATTTAGCAACATGGAAAAAATAATGCAATTTTTTTTATAAAGTTGAATATTTAAACATTTAATGCATTTCTAGATTTAAAACAAAGAATTGATGCATGACATGTGCACATGTGAAAAATCACCACCACCATAAAAATTATTTTATTTTGAATTGTTGGACTTTTTTCAATTAAAATTATTTCATGTAGTATCTATTTTTAGTAGATAATGGAAAAAGTCCTATATATTCTATTGGTTCTTAAGGGGGTCCCCCAACCTTGATTAGACCCATCAATATTTGTTTTAAAACCAAAAATGCAAAATGTGACTAAATAAGTTTTTATGAACAAGTTAATATCTGTCTATGCATGATTATTTTTTATACATGTGACCTACATGTAAAGTTATAAAATTTAAACTCATTCAATGTAAACAATCAACCAAATGGCCCAAAAAAATTGTCTTTTTCATTGCAACCCCATTTTTTTTGGGTGCCTTTTGGAAATTTGTTATGGTTAATGATTTAATCAAATGTATCTAATGAACATTGCAAAACATAAATGAAATCATTTTTTATGATGAAATCAAAAGAAATCAATACTACCTTTATATATATTCTTTTTGATGCCTTATATAAAACATTATAGTTACGACAATAATTAAGCAATGTCAATGAAAAGGGATTGAAAAGGCCATTTATATACTATTTATTAGATTTTTATTTATTTCACATGACATAATTCTAATTGTACACACATAACAATTCATCATAACTATAAATTTGCATTTATTTTAAAAGCCCAAAGTTGAATAGTCATAGTCCTCTGATTATTAGACACTCTTTTTTGGTACCCCAATCGGACCTTGTAAGATGCTTTGATCTAGGATGTTTGCCATGCAAATGCGCTTCCAAGGTTTGGGAATGTCTAGGTAGTTTGCATAACATTGAAAGTTTGCATTGCTTTTTAGGTACTTATTACTAGGTAGGCCTAACTTGTTGAACCACAAATGTAATAAATATCATTGTTGATCTCATTAACATATCATTTTTTTATTTTTTATTTTTTGGTTCCCATGTGTTCCCATCAAGTTTCCAAAAAGTTCCCCATCTTTTGAATTTATTTCCTAAGATGTTCCCAATAGCACCACACTTTTATCCCATTTGTTTTGCCAAAAGTTCTCCCCATTTCATTTATAAAGGTAGGCCAAACAAGAAGCACTCCATCTACAATATAAGTTTTATTTTGGGGGTCTTGCAAAGTTTGAATTTTTTTTATGAGCCAATCAAAATAGCTCATTGCAAACCAAAAAGGAAAAACAAAACTTGGGAAGCTCCCACATCTAATTAATTAATTAATTGAAACATGATTAGTAGGCTTTTAGGAAGGGGTATAGCCAAGGTAAAAAATAATGACAAACAATTTTAAGAATAATTTTTTTGTGTAGCCAATGCAATGTGTTAACCAATGTTGTATTGGTATGTCATTTTTCGCATACCAAACTAAGGCCCACTTTAGACAAGGGTCCAAGGAGCAAGGTCGAATGAAATTGAACATTCCTATTAGTCAAGAACTTTAAATTGGTCCCAAGGCGTTTAGACAAGGATACAAAACCAAGACAAATCAAATTGTGATTTAATTTACATGGCATCATTTTGGAGGGATGTCATTTGGTCTAGACCAAAAAAATAGCTTAAACTAGGGTCTAAGGTTGTTCATTTTTTTGTTTTTTGGTCTTTTCCATTGTTTTCTTTTACCCTTGTTGCTCAAATTCTGTGAGAATGGAATACATGTTATGGATTGAGGATATTGTTGTAGCTCCCCCATTTTTGACTAATTTTAGAGTTGACATGGTTGGTTTTATGGATCCTCACAAGGTGGTTGTTAGAAGGAGTGCATTTTTAGCCTTTCCAAATGCATGAAATGAAGGTGAATTAAAAGGTGGGGTAGAAAGTGAAGGGTTGGAATGTCAATTTTCACAAGTGGAAGGGGATTTTAATTTACAAAAGATCCCTAAATTGGTTTCCATTTCAAAGAAAGGCACCAAGGAAAAAGACAATTGTGGTATCTTGTGCCTATGATCATCCATTGTGTGTAGTAAGAATAAAAAAGAAGAATTAAAATAGAGAATTAAAAAGACCATGAAAAAAGGAAGAAGAAAAAAATATACCAAAGTTAACCTAATCCTCTTACATGCGAATCACACATTTTTTTATATTGGACCCTTGAATTGAACCCCAAGCCTTTAGCCACACTCATTGTACCTTAAGATTTTTATTTTTTTTAAATGCGAAGAAGGGTCCAATTCAAGGTTCAATTTGCTTCAAATTGGTCCTGGGGCTTTTGGTCCTTGGACCCTTGTTTAAAGTGGTGGCCCTAATATATATATATATATGTCCAAGGGTCTTATGTGGTTAAACGGGTAGGGTCCTATGTAGGAAAAATTGTTCTAAGGTATTAAGGTATTTTCATGGTATGAATATTCTTGGATCTTTAGATACCTTGGTCCTTAACATGAGTACATCAAAAATCAACTTGACATATTAGGTTAAATCTATAAAGGCAAGGTATTAAAATGTTGGGATTTCCAAAAATTCCATAAAGTATGTTTGCACAATTTACAATAAATGTGTAGATTCATAATCATAAGAGTCATGGGTGTCAAGGGTCTAGTGGTTTCCAAGGACATGGTTGGTCAAATGTCAATACATGGTATCCATTCATTGGGATAGTTTAGGAAATTAATATTATCCATGGGAAAAATTAAAATGTCATTTTTGAAATTTGAGTAACCCTGTTTGCTTACTTTATTACCCTAAGGATTAGAGTTAGCAATAACTAGGGTTTGTTCTCCCTATCATATCATGGGATTTATGTGCAAGCTTGCTCATAAAACTAAGTCTCATTTCACCATCACCTTTTCTCTCTTCTTTCACTAATCTCAGCCTTCTGCAATCGGAGCTTCTACACATTTGTTATAGACTTGCACTTTTTTACACATTGTCAAAAGTTCTTCATGGGCCATTTGTGTTTAGGGTTGGTTCCTAGTTAGGAAAAAAAACCATTCTTTGAATTTCTTCATTCAAAAGGTTTTGCAATTATTCCCTTTGTGATTTGAAGTTTTTCAAGGAAGGGCTTCTGCATTTTGAGAGGATTCTTTCGAAGGTTTCTTGAACACTATATAATTCAAAGGTAATTGAGTCAAATGTTGTAATGAAGTTTTGTTAAGCATTGAATTTGGTAGCTATTGCAACTAAGTTTTGTTGAACATTAAGATTTAATGACCGTTACACCTAGGTTATGTTGAGGATTGAAATCTAACAATTGTTGTGACTAGGCTCTATTGAGTGTCAAGATTCAATGATGGCAACTAGTAGTTTAAGTTTTCAAAAAACCAATTGCAATTGCATACCAAAAGCAACTTCAAATTTGTAACACAATTTTTCATGATGTGAGCTTCTGAATACTTATTTTTATGTGCACATAGGTAGATTCAAATGTCTAATATTTCAATTTTTGACTTTTTTGACATAGGTACGTGAAGGTTGATGTTTGTAGCCCATAGTGTGTAGAGGTCATGCACTTTGAAGCACATTAGCACTATTGTGTGGAAGACCTTGAGCAGATCAAGATTTGCTAATGAAAAGTTGGCATGGGATGGAATGGACAATGAGGAACAAATGTTTTTTACACCACCAAAGAACCCTATAAAAGATGATGCAAGTTAATGGTGTTATTAATTCTTATGTTGTCAAACAATTAACAAAACAATAGATTTATATTCATCCTTAGGGCTTTCTACACCTAAGATTTCTATGCCTAAGCCTTCTTGATAAAAAATAAGGGTTAGGGACTTGTAGAAAGATCAACAAAGTAGGGGACAAGAATCACCCTATTGTATTCCCACCGGCTGCTAACTTTGATGATGTTGGTCAATCCATGCACCAAGTCTTTCCCCATAATGTGGATATGACAACAAATTTGAACTAGTAGTTAGTGTCCACCTCTTTATACCTAAATTAGGCTAGCCTACAACCCTTTTAATTTTTTTTAAAAAACTAGATTATAAGAAGTCAGAAGCACAAGTTGCCACAAATCATTTGAAAAATATGGATTGATTAAAAATAACTTGGATGCATAGTGCAACTTGCAACCTAAGTTGCGTTGATGTATTTTTTGTAAATGGAACTTCAACATCTAAGCATGTGGTTTGTTGTCAATTAAGGTTGTTTTTAAACATCTAGTTAGAATGTTTGAAATTTGAATATGGATTTTTAATGTAATTGATTCTATCAATTTTGAGTTTTGATACAAACATTTCCAACTTCTAACCCATTTGCGTGATAGAAAATTGGCATCTTTCTAGAAAGCTTTTTAACCTACTTGGTAATTTTTGTGTTGTATCGTGTAAGTGTCGAATTCATCAAAATTTAAGTAAACTTCAATTTTCATTCATGAAATTCAACTAGTGGCATTTTGTTGATAAAATTTATGAATGAAATATTCATCATTTTGTGTGTCCCTATATTTAAGTTAGTCCAATCATGAAGTGACCTTGGCCATGTGTTGAAAAGTATAAGGACAAATGGGTTTTCATTCATCTTTGCACCAATTTCAACTCATAGGACCTTACTAGATGTTTAACATGGGATCATCAAGTGTTTATACATGTTTTGTTTGTGGACATGTTTCCTTGCTTTCAATTAGACTTGTAATTTTGCTTAGGAGTATGGATTCTGCAAACGTGATACCTGTTTCATAAAAAAGTAAATACTCTTGAGATTACTAACTATTTGGTTCCTTATTATCAAAAATATTTCCTTTTATAGATTAGCAATAATGGGCCTTGGAAAGAGTGGGTGACCATTTGAAAAGTATTGAGTAGGATTTACACCATGTGCAATTGGTTGTAAGCCCTTTGAAAAGTGTTAAAGTGCTTTTAACAAGCAAGTTGTACTTTAAAACAAATCTAACCCCTTGAATTCAATGATTGATTCCTTGCAAAATATTCTATTATAGGAATAACACCTTGTACAATATACCAAATACTTTGAAATGTCTTATGTTGCTTACATAAAGCAAGTTTTAATGTTGATAAACTACTTTACACATGTGTACAATGGTTAATCCTATGCATATAACCATGTCACAAGGTCCAAGTACTTTGTGATGAAACCTATGTACTTTCAAAGTGTTATGGTGTTTCTTTAAAGTAAGGTATTGCTGACAAAGCACTGTGACCTTTTAATTCAATGAATATTGTCTTCAAAGTCCTTTATTATAACTATAACTCCTTGTACTAAACAATCCAAAATGCCATGTTCTTTTCAAAGTAGGTTGTAGTTTTTACAAAACACTCTGACCTTCTCATGGGCAGTGATTGATTGTTTGGATTTAGTACTACATGGGACTAACATATTGTGGAACTAAACCTAGGTACTTTCAACAAGCAATGTGAGCTACTTCACTTGGAATGCTCACAAATTATTTAGACCATGTTCAAGGCAGTGGTTGATCATTTTTACATAGTGCACCTAGCAATTATAAACATGTATGTTTGAACATTCCATTGGTAGGTTGCTTTTTAGTTGTAATGTTTTTGATAGATTATTGTTTCATAGTTGATAATTTTTGTTGAATCATTAGTGTTTTATATGAAATATTGCAAAAGTACTTCAGGGTTGATCATTCAAGCAAAGAGTTGAACTATTATAGGACTAACACCTTGCATATATGTTTGATCTTGTTATTTTTTAGGGTGCAAATTTGCTTTTGTCCAATATTGTCTGCTTATAATCCACCATTATAAACAACACCTTTTATATTTTGGTAGGTTTATCATCTACAACCAGTATATTCCACCAATAATATTATCATTTAGGGTTTACCTAAAGTACTTTTGAAGGTGTTTAAAAGTTGTTTTTGTCAAGTAAATAAAAAGGTAAAAAATCACATTGAATGTTGCAATTAGGTGGTTGATTACATGTGCAAACCACAAGTTGTACATAAATAACGCATGTTGGTTTTTAGTTTATGCATTTTTCCAAATATTGAAATGCTTGTACAAAGTCAATATTGTTCCCAAAACACTATTCCCTTGAATTCAATGCTTCACAATCTGGAATATGTAGAAATCCAAAGTGTTAAAGTGCTTTTTAAAAGTCAATTACATGTAGTCATTCTAAATACTAGTGAGAGATCTAACTATGCTTTTTAGTAAAAACTAGTTGTTATTTAATGAATTTAGGTTCCTGGTGTAAGTGTTTTATAATGAAAGAAAAGAAGGATAGAAAAATGCAATGTGGAGAGGCAAAGGAAAAAGTTCAAGTAGTAGAGGTTGAATTCCAAAATCTAATTGACTAACAAGCAATAAACAAGTTGCTAGTATGTGTCCAACACAAATAACATGGAATACTCATACTTATATGACAACTTTAGAATGCCTTGCCCTTGGTCAAGCCCCAATTGTCTATTGCACATAAATACTTAACATTGTTTGATGCAATTATCTATTCTCCTTTGCCATTTCATACATTGTCATTAATTTTTCATAGACAAGGGCCTATTTGCATGGGACATTAAGCATTGTTTCACCACATGGTTTGTGATGGGTTGATCCTATTTTTGTGTTAGTTGCCTTCCATTTGTTTAAAAATTTAAACATGCATTATGTTGGGGAAGGAATTTGAATTAGTGAATTTTTCCATATAAACAAAAAAATAGTTAGTTTTCCAACTTCTAGACAAACGCATTATTAGGTATTATTAGGTCATTGTGTTCATTCTAAGGCTTTCTTCTTCAAATATATTGATTGCTTCACTTGTGTTGGAGGGTTGGAGTAGATTGATAATCCAACTTTGGAACAAACTTGCATTGACATGGGAAGTGGGGACTAGATGTCCATAGCACATAGTTGATTTAATGGATGTTGTAGGTAGTTGTAACTTTCAATAACAGAAGTCAAAGTTGGAAGATGAACTGAAGACTGCAAAAGTAATTACAGTAGATAGGTCTCAAGGGCCTTTTGATGTGAGATTTTATTCAAGGAGACAAAGGAGGAATTGGAAATTATTGGATTAGAATTGGCAAGGGTTACACATGAAGGTGGAGAATTGGTTAAAGAAGAAGAAATCATATATTGTTAGTTGCATCACATGAAAAAAAGAGTTGATATGTGTTTTTGGCCAAAGCCCATCATGCATCTAGCAAAGCCCATAGATGATGCAGGTGGGTCCAAATGACATATAATGAGCTAATGTGTTTACTTTGCATTTAAGACTATTATCTTTTTTGGGGTCATTTTCCCCAAAAAACATGTTTTCCTCAAGAGGAATTTTCAAATGAAATGTTTTCAAAAAATTTATACATTTTATTTATAGTTGCCCCAATATGCCATATGTTTTTTTATAATCAAATTTGGACAAATACAAAATTTTGAAAGTGCATAGATTTTGCCAAATTTTGTGTTCCAACTTGAAAATTTGTTATAATTTCAAATCATACCAAAACATGTTAACACTTTCAAATTTATTTATTTATGTTACAAGCTACAAGTTTCTTTAAACAACATGTACATTGCATCACATTTACATGTTGAAAAATGATTCATAAACCTTTTTTTAAACCTTAATTTTTTATAAACAATTTTTTTAAAAAATATGAAAATTGGAGTGCTTTTTAGATGTGTCTAATAGTTTTCTATTACTATATAAAAACTAAGGATGAAATAAATTTTATTATGAAAATTAAAGAGTACTTTATGAAAGTAGTGTTATTGAATGAAGTTGTTAAACATTTTTTATTCAAACCAAACTTTGATATTGGAATTTTGTTTGATTCATTTCAAATTTTTCAATATCCATATGTTTCAATAAACATAACTTTCCATGATTCACATGCCATTAAAGTGGCACCACATAGACAAATGTAACAAGAATTGCAAAAAAATTGAGTTTTTGACATCAATTTTGATTCATTTGAGCTCATCTGCATCCAAGTGCAAGAACCTTTGTCATCATTAAGCCATGTGGGTATTGTAAACAATCCTTCCCTTGTCATGACATTGCAATCATTAGCTACAAACACACCTTCCACCCTTTTTGCCTTGGTGCAATGTTAAAAGACTTAAAGAAATGTTGTGTGCCTAAGAAAAATCTACACCCAAATTGGTGGTCTAGTTGGGGAATTTGTGGAGCAGATGAGGAGATGAAAGAGCTAATAGAAGAAATGTGTTTAGATGACTTGCAAAAGGACATGGCAATTGGCATAATAGAAGTTGCAAGGAATGGCTTTGATGTTAGGTCAAATGGTGGGTGCAAGTTAATACCCATTGAATTCCACAAAATCTAATAAAAAACACATGTTTTTGTTTTGTTGTATTGTTTTGTAAGTAGCTAGATGGTTGCTTATGCACTCTCACCTTGTCTATGTAATTTAAACCTAAGGCATGTTTAAATCATATGCTTGCAAATTTGACCATGGAGTCCCAACACATTGAGTATGGATCAAGTTCCATTGGAAATCATGCATAGAAAGCCCAATGGGATGGTACACCTACAAGTAGTCCTATTGGAGTGTTTTCATGCACAAAGCCACAAATAATATCTATTGTTTCTTCTCCCACAAAGTCACATTCAAACATGTTGTCACCTAAAGCTAATTTAAAAGGTGATGTGACACCTAAACCAAGGGTGGTAGAACAAAAGGAAGATCTTTAGCATATTTAGAATGCATCTCCCCAACATGCATCTCCTCACCAAAAACCTCAAATAGGTGGGGAGCCACTAGCAAAGAAGATGAAGCTTCAAAGGAAATTAGATGAAGAAGGCGAAGACCATAAGTTAGTTAAACCTACATGTACCACGGTGGATGATTCAAGTAATTTTTTTTTTCTATTTTGTTTTTCCAATTTGAATTTGAATTCAAGGGGTCTTTCATTTATAGTACATCTAATTTGGATGTATGATATGCCAAATGAACATGTTTTTTGTGTTGCACAATTGTGGTGGAGGAGACTATTGCAACCCAACAACCTGCCACCAAGAAGCCTTAAAGCCCATTGCGTAAGTCACCACGGTCCAAACCTAACCTAAATTCCCTAGACAAGGTTAGCTACTTTGATGTGAAAAGCCTAAATGCAAGCCAATTGTTGAACAAGGTGCTATTAAATGCCATAATAGATGATGCAAAAAATGACATATAGACTATCACATTATCTAAAGGCTTCATCAACAAACTTTTGTAGCTTACGGGAGCTGTTGAGCCTTCAAATGCCATTAAACTTAAAGCTAATGTGGAAGATGCCAAACCCCCCCCCCCCCCAAGCACTCAAAGTTGCCAAAGGGTGCATGAAATGCTTCTATTGCATTTAAAATGACTATAAACACATGTTCTAGCCATGAAGATGCACTTAAAAGAAGGGTGGGTACAAGGTCCTCATCCAAGGCCTAATTAAAATATATGTGACTTGTTTTATGGTTACACAAGTGGACTCTAAAAAAGGTTTGATGAACTTTGTAATGTTGAATAAAGTTGTCCTTTGGTTAAGTATGTGATGGTGTTGGGTTGGATAAGAAAAAGCAAATATCCCAAGGGTTTGGGCACAAGGTTTGCAATTTGCACCCAGTTCACCTTAGGTTTGATTTGCAAGTTTGCACCTTTTTGGATTTTAACATTTGCATATTTATTGACGCACTCCCAAATCCTTGAAGGACTCAAATGTGAGTCTAAGTGAAAGACAGCGGAAGAGGGAGGAGTCGGGATGCGCTCTTTAGCTCACAACACTTTGAGGGGTAGAAGGGCGTGTTGGAGCTCCGAGATGGGACTAGGAAAAATTGACAAGCTTATTCATTCACACGGGCCTGCACACAACCCACATAAAGTGGTTAGTGCATAGTTGGAGCACCTTTGGTGCTAGGACGAGCCACATGCAACACGGACACACAAGACTCACCACGGCTCGGACTTGGGGGAAGCCACCACCTTCCCCCTTATAGTATACTCTGCACCTCTCCACGGGGCCCACATCCAAATGGCTTTTCTCTCCCGGGACTCCCGCGTGGGAGTCCCGAAATCCCGCCAATCGGGACTCTTGGGACTTTGGAGCCCCATAACTTTGCGAGCAGACCTTGGATCGAAGTGCGGTCTAAAGCAAAGTTGTAGCTCTCGTCGACACAGTTCCAACGGTATGTGGCACGTCGTCTATAGCCAAGTAAATTGGGTCGATTCTCGACTTTTTCTGGTCGGGAGTCAAACTGGCAGTTCGACTCCCGACCTCTTCTTTTGGCCATAACTTGTGTTTTAGATGTTCAAATGAGCAATGCGATCTCATTTTAGGCATCTACGTTCCAAGAGCTTTCCAATGATATAAAGAACGTCACAAGCCATTGAGTTTTGACCCCTCAAATTGGTCTCTGAAGTTTTGGGAGTCCACTGGGACTCCCTCTCCCAAAGTGGGAGTTGCCTTGGGAGTGTGAAGGCTCACTCCCTCACACTCTCCTACACTCCCGGGAGTCTCTGATGTGACTCCTGGGCTTCCCCTTGGCCTGCACCCTTGCAACCCCTTTGCCTTGGTCGCGAGCCCAAAGCTAGGGTTGCGACATTTATGGTATTATTATGCATTACTAGTTGTTTGCAGATCACACTATCATTGTTGATATTTGGAGCTTTTGAAAATTAATCATATTTCTTTTTCTAAATGAACCATGTTTGTTTTGAAGCTCTAATCAATAAGTAGTTTAGGGTTTTCAAATGAGCTAAATGGTTGTTTATGTCACATTGTGCATGCATTTTTTTTCAGATTTTAAACTTGCAAATAAACCTAAACAATGGTGTTTGCTTTGATTTGAAGGTTGTTTAACTTAATTCATTTCTGTAAAACACCTAGAAAAATTCATCATGCTTCAAACCCCATTTGTCTTTGAAAGGAGGCAATAGATTGGCAATTGATGGCTAGAGATTTGGTTATATCTTGAGTCTAATCGTAACATATGTACATAACATACTAGGAGAGGGAGAGCTTCATGTTGTAAATGTAAGATGATGTCAAAATTGTAGTAGACATTCCACAAATGCATTGAGTACGTATGTTTGGGTTTGGTTAGAAGAGGTCATTTTTGTACATTGACCTTCCTATTTACATTTTATCACTTTTATATTTCTAAATAGGATGCAACTAAATGCATTGTTATTTCTTGAATCTTGAAATAAAAGGAAACCTTTTTTTAACTTGATATAACTATTGTATTGATCCTTATTAAGTTAGACTTCAAAGTAATTAATGTTTATTAGTAGTGTTTAAATTCCAAAGCATGTAGTGTTTAAATTGCAAAATAAGTAAACTTCTACAAAATGACATTTATTAAGCTTCTACACTGAGGTATAAAGTGCTGTTCATTATGTAACATTTTATAGTTTTGCAATTGTAGGAATGATCTACATAGAGTATGTACTATACATAGTAAGCTATTTTGCAAAATGAGAAAACTTGCAGCAAGTAATTGGTGTAACAACTTAGTTAGCACCACTTGTTTTGGGATTGGATAGAAAGGTCATTTTAGTGCCTCCTTTTTATTTCCAATTTCTCATTTTGAACCTTTCAAATTTTAAGTGTTTGATAGTTGGGAAAGTAATTAATTTAGGACTAGCCCCTTGTTAAGTAAAAAACTACTACAAATTAAAAGGTGCATTAATTAAGTTTCTACAATGCAAGTGGTTTTGCAAACTTAAAAAAACTTTTACAAAGTACTTGTGGTGATGATTAAGTAGACTTGCAAAGTACAGGTCCCTAGTTACTAAGTTAGACTTCAAAGTAATTAGTGCTTATTAGTATTGATTGATTTGCAAAGCAAATAATGCTTAAATTACAAAATAAGTAAGCTTATGTAGAGTGACCCTACTAAGCTTCTGCATTTAGACCTATTAAATGATGTTCATTTTATATCATTTTATAGTTTTGCAAAATAAGATACTTATGCAAAGTAAGTGAACCTTATATTAAGCTTTTGATTGAAATTGTATCTTGATCTATATGTGGTAGATAACCATCTTAGGAAAAAACAAAAACCGAGGGTGTAATCCAAAACCAACAAGTCACAATGTTTTATTATGGACTAGGCTATGTGGGAAGCATGGAGGTGAAAGTTAGTGGCTTTGTAGTGAACATAGATGAAATCAAAAAGTTATTCCTTAAAACTAAGGGAGGTACATCATGGCCCTAGCTCAAGAAACAAGATGGTCAAAGTGGCCATGATTTAGTGATACATAGGCCAATTTACAATATGAGATGAATGACATAATGTTTGGTGATTAAAGAAGATTGTTACCCTCGTGAAGGTAATGTCTCTATAACATATCACGGTCCCAACCATTATGCATTCCACTCATTTTCGAATGGATTAAACCAATTTCATTATAATGACATTATGTGACATTTCGCCAACTTAGTGGAATTGGCTAATGAACTGGGTCGCGTGGCAACGACTAGTGGCATCTTAATGGATTAGTCTACTATAATGGCATGTACCATACCCAAGAGAATGGTGAGTGGATTATCCCCTGTGATCTTTTTAAGTGAAATACATATTGATGTTTTGGTGATTAATAATGATTTTCTTGTGACTATTTGACCTTTTATTTTAGTAGGTGTATATTGAACTTTTACTGAGTGCATCAACTGATATTTTCAACTGGTTGTGGATTGATTTTCATGTCATGGGTCCATAGTGATTTTAGTGACTAGCCGTGTTAGTGATTCTAGAAAGTTTCAATGTGTAGCACACCATATTACATGCACAACAAATCACATCTTTTATTAACATGTTTTCCAATTTGTTGGATTAACATATTACTTTCACACTTTAATTCCAAATATTAGTTTGCACTAACATTCATCATTATAAGGTGTGATACTATGGCTAGGTTCATTATAATTGGGTGGTGGGATTAATCATCGTATTCCATGTCATTACAAATCTATTAATGACTTGGAGGTCATTTATATAAAAGTTCACCATAATCCAAATCTTCTAATTACCATTTTTCTTGGGTCTAATCATAATCACACATCACATCGGAATTTAGAAAACTTGAATCCCTAAGAGTTGTGTCATTTTTGCACATGTCACTTTATTTTTCCCATGAACAATTTTGTTCATTTACATAGCCAAGTGGTCCATACCTTTGGTAAAGGTGTGAAACACTATAACCCTAGTCATCAAACACTATAATGTCACTCATATCATGTTAAACCTTACATGTCACTAAGTCATAAAACTTATTCCTTAATATTCAAATCACTACCCCATACATGCACATGTCCACATTTAATGTAGAAGCAATATTAACATATGACTAGATGTTTTAAGGTTTAGGGTTTAAGGTTGAACACATGTGTTTTTTAAACAAATGTATACTAATTTTGTTGATCCATTTCACTATATAATTATATATACCACTAAGCTATAATTTTTAGAATGTCACTAAGGTGTGGAATATTAATAAATGCCACCATTACAAATGCCATTACAAGGCCACCCACTTATCATTCGACTTGTTATCATTAAATTTTCCATTCACTCTAAATTTCATTGATGTTTTTTCCTAATAAATTGAATAATTTGATGTGATGTGTTGCCTACATGCATTTTTGGAATAAGGTGTAATGGTGCTGACTTTTCTTGGCCCTTTTGCTTTGAGCCGCCTCCTCCTCCCCCTCCCTCTCTTCATTCAATCATGGTTTGTATACACTAGCCCCTATAAAATACAACACAATTTGCCCAAACACCTATGTCATTAAGGCCTATTCAATCAACAAAATATATATGCCATTAAAGATGGTTTCATTAACATTTATGTCATTGGTGGCCTATGTCATTCAACACATGCCACATAATATCACTAACTAATGGCCTATGTCACTCATTAGGACTTGGGTCTATCACTATCACATATGTCACTAAGGAATCATATATGTTCCTACTCACTATGCCATGAAGGCCTATGTCACTCACTAGGACTTGGGTCTATAACTATGACCTATGTCACTAAGGAGTCATGTATGTCATTGATCACTATGCCATGAAGGCCTATGTCACTCATTAGGACTTGGGTCTATCACTATCACCTATGTCACTAAGGAGTCATATATGTTCCTACTCACTATGCCATGAAGGCCTATGTCACTCATTAGGACTTGGGTCTATGACTATGACCTATGTCACTAAGGAGTCATGTATGTCACTGATCACTATGCCATGAAGGCCTATGTCACTCATTAGGACTTGGGTCTGTCACTATCACCTATGTCACTAAGGAGTCATATATGTTCCTACTCACTATGCCATGAAGGCCTATGTCACTCATTAGGACTTGGGTCTATGACTATGACCTATGTCACTAAGGAGTCATGTATGTCACTGATCACTATGCCATGAAGGCCTATGTCACTCATTAGGACTTGGGTCTGTCACTATCACCTATGTCACTAAGGAGTCATATATGTTCCTACTCACTATGCCATGAAGGCCTATGTCACTCATTAGGACTTGGGTCTATGACTATGACCTATGTCACTAAGGAGTCATGTATGTCACTAATCACTATGCCATGAAGGCCTATGTCACTCATTAGGACTTGGGTTTGTCATGATCACTACCACTTGTGTCATTAAGGAATCATGTATGTCACTAGTCAATATGCCATGAAGGCCTATGTCACTCACTAGGACTTGGGTCCATGACTATGACCCATGGCATTAAAGAGTCATATGTCATTAATCACTATGCCATGAAGGCCTATGTCACTCATTAGGACTTGGGTTTGTCATGATCACTACCACTTGTGTCATTAAGGAATCATGTATGTCACTAGTCAATATGCCATGAAGGCCTATGTCACTCA
>Ga0209208_10000851_pt1 | contig 41580 bp, 46 predicted proteins | sample S1TSphfallax_3_FD_187694 | JGI IMG/M metagenome (GOLD analysis project Ga0209208, IMG submission 187694) | Host-associated microbial communities from peat moss isolated from Minnesota, USA - S1T2_Fd - Sphagnum fallax MG (SPAdes) (version 2) | ecosystem: Host-associated > Plants > Peat moss >... | reverse complement strand
GGTTGGCATAGAGCTCCGGAAATCCGCCGCGCACAATGGCCGCCTCGACGCTGGTTTCAGGCCGCGCCGCGCGAATCTCGGCCAGCGATAGGGTCGCCAACTCCAGAATGTCCGCTCGGCCCGCGAGCGACTCGGAGACGTTCTGCATGAGTTGGAACTTCTGCGATCCGGTCAGGAGAAACTGCCCGTTGCGATCCCGGTGAGCGTCAATCTCCGCCTTCAGATGCCGGAATAGCCCCGGCGCGTACTGCACCTCGTCGATAATGACCGGCGGTTTGTGGCGCTCCAGAAAGCTGGCCGGATCCTTTTCCGCCTGTTCCGCTTCGGTAGGCAGGTCGAGCGAAACGAAGCTGTAGTTGGGGAACAGGTGCACCAGCGTTGAGGTTTTGCCGGTTTGTCGCGCGCCGGTCAACACGAGCACCGGACGCGTCCTTACGGAGCGTTCGATACGAGGCGTACTGTGGCGGGCAATCCACATGAATTCAATATACGATACGACCGTATAAAAAGTGCGGCAGCGTCGTGCAAATTATGCGATGTAATCGCATAATTTGCACAAAGATACTTAATATATTTAGTTTCAATGGATTACGGACGACAAATTCTACGGAATCCATCGAAAATGGCCTGAAATCCTAGCGAAATCGGCGCGAAACCTCGGCTCAAACGAGGCCGATCATCGTTAGCCAAAGATCCGTATCGTCCGAGTGCGAAGGGACCGGCTTAATCGGCGCGAAATCCAGCTCGACGGGGTCGATCAGCGGGACTAGCCATTCGAGCAGCGCCAGATGCGTGGGGTGAATGCCGTAGGCGCAGCAGGCATCGTAGTCCGTAAAGCGCATCACACCCACAAACGTGTAGCCCTGCCCTCGCGGCGAGTCGTTCTTGCCGACATGCACGTCGATCAGGCCGGGAATCTTCCCCTGAAACGCGAGAATGGCCTTCACGGCTTGCGCTTTCAAGGCGTCGGTGGCTTCGGGTTTCCAGCGGAAGGCGAAGATGTGAAAATACATGCGGCCATCTTAAAGGACGAGCTTACCGTCCGGCCAGTTCTTCGGTGCCTGGAGTTTTGGCGGCGACCCGGGCCTTATCGACGGGCCGGGTGCCGCTCAGGCCGCGCAGGTAGCGTTCCACGCCGGCGTCGAGGGACTCGGCGATACGCTCGCGGTAGCTGCCTTCCCGCAGTTGCCGCGCATCCTCAGGGTTAGTCAGAAAGCTGATCTCCGCCAGAATCGACGGCATCTGCGCCCCGATCAGGACCACAAATGGAGCCTTTTTGACGCCGCGATCATGCAGACCCGGATTTCCAGCCTTCAATCCGGCATAGAGCGCACCATCCACGTCCGCGGCGAACTCGCGCGACTCGTCGATCTTGTCCTTGAGGGTGATCTTGCGCACCAGGTCGGACAACTGATGCACGGAGTGGCTGGAAAGCGCATTCTCGCGCGCCGCCACATCCAGCGCATTCGGGTCGGAGGTAAAGTTCAGGTAATACGCCTCCACGCCGCGCGCACTCGGCTCGGGACTGGAGTTGGCGTGGATTGAGAGAAACAGGTCGGCTTGCGCCTTGTTGGCGATCGCCGTGCGCGTTTCGAGCGGGATAAACGTGTCGTCCGCGCGGGTGTAGACGATCTCCGCGCCCAGCCGCTGATGCAGCAGCTTACCGAGGCGCAGGGCCACGTCCAGCACCACATCTTTCTCTTCGATGCCGCCCGGGCCGAGCGTCCCGGAGTCGTGGCCGCCATGGCCCGCGTCGATGACGATCCGCCCAACCTTCAACCCCAGGGCCCGCACCAGCGAGCGCTGCCCATCCGAGGTGGGGTCGGCGGCATGGGGTATTTCGTCCGCGTCGGCGAGCTTGCCCTTCTTGCGGGATTTCCCGCCGCCAGCCTCGGCCACCGCCGGCAACGCCACGTCCGTCGAAGCTGCCGGCACCCGCGCCGAGACCGGATCGCTGGTTGGCCCCGCCGTTGCCGGAACCTTGGCCGGCTCCGCGCTCAGCTTGGCCACATCGGCCACCGAGCTTTCGGACGTTTCGGTGGAGATTCCCGCGCCGCCAGGCTTGCCCGCAGCCGCCATCGATTTCCCCGCCGCCGGATCGCTGTGAATGTCGATAATCAGCCGCCACGGATTCGGCAGCAGAAACGCCGAGTAGGCGCTGACGCCGGTCACGTCCAGCACCACCCGCGTCGTATCCGGCTGGAACTGCGCCGCCCGAATGCGCTTCAAATAGCCATCGTCCACCACTTCGACGGTATGGCCATTGAGGCCGCCGGCGAGCCGCGCCCCGTGCAGATCGAAGAAGATGCGGTCGGGATTGGGCACCCGCGCCGCCTCATACTCCACCTTCCCGCCCAGGTCGATCGCAATCCGCGTCGAAGTCGGATTCGACCAATGCCGCATTCCAGTGATCGCCACCACGCGACCCGCGGGAACGGCTCCAGACACAGCCTGAACCTTGACTGGACCTGGGGGCTGCGCCAACGCACTCGGCGGACCAACCGGCTCCGTTGCGGAAACGGTTGGCGCCGAGGGCGCCTGCGCGGAAGTCCTGCGAGAACTCTTCGGCACCGCGGCCGCCACCGGCGTCTCCATCTGCTTCAACTCGAGCGACGCCTGCTCGGCGTACGAGCTGTCCGGCTTCTCGGCAATCACCGCGCGCAGCTTTTCCTCGGCGCAGGGCTGGTCGTTCAAATCCTGGCGGCAAATCTCCGCCTCCAGCAGCAGCGCGTTGCCCGTGTGTTCGCTGTGCGGATACTGCTGGCGTAGGAACTCGTATTGCCCAATCGCCGACCTGAGAGCCTTGGGGTCGTGGAGGATACGCCCCTTTTCCGCCAGCAGATCGGCCACCGCGGCCACCGCCGCCGGAGCCCTTACCGCCGATGGGGTCTGGTGATAGATGCTGCGAAAGGCGTCCAGCACCGTCTCGTAGGACTCGCGGGTACGCCGCTCCGCCGGAGCCGCTTCGAGTTCGGTCCGCAGCCGGAGGGCGTGGTCCCAGGCAGACTCCGCCGGGACGGCATGTTTCGCGACGCGCGCAGACGCCGGAGAGAACGGGAGCAGGGCTGCTGCCAGCAGGCAGCACACCAGCCCGGCCGGCTTGAGCGCTCGATGCATCCGCGTTTTCGTCTCCCGCTGAATTGTCTCTCCCGCTTGTCTGACTCTACCGCGAAGCGCTTGGCCAAAACCGCGCAACGCGCCGGAGTTAGCGCGAAAGGTTCCTGCCCGGTAAACGGCGCTCCCATTTCGGCGCGTTGCGGTTCCACGCGGCGAAACTCGTGTGTCTCCCGATACGAAACTCAAACCGCATCCGTCTTATAATCGAACCAGGGTCGAAAATCCGCTTCTGAATCGAGCACCCATTGCCCCGCGAAACGCAAACCGCCCGCCTCGTCCAGAAAGCCTGCCTCTCCGACTCCGCCCAGTGCTACCACCTCGAATTCGCCGTCGAAGGCGTGGCGGACTTCCCGTATCGGCCGGGGCAGTTCATCTCGACCGTGGCTACCGATGCGCGCGGCAAGTCCCAGACCCGCGCTTATTCGATCGCCTCCGCCGCCAGCGGCAATCGTTTTGAACTTTGCGTCAACCGGGTAGAAGGCGGCTTCTTTTCAAATCACCTCTGCGACCTGGCCGAGGGCGGAACGGTCCAGGTCCACGGACCCCACGGCAACTTCACCCTGCGCGAGCCGCTCACCGATTCGATCTTCGTCGCTACCGGGACGGGCATCGCTCCCATGCGCGGTTTCACGCAATGGCTCTTTCCGGAGACTGGCGATCATGCGGGGGAAGACCGCAGCGAGGGCAAGCAGATTTGGCTCATTTACGGCACGCGCCATGAGAGCGAACTTTACTACCGCGACTACTTCGAGCGCCTCGCGGCAGAACACGATAACTTCCACTACATCACCACCCTCAGCCGCCCCGGCGAAGAGTGGATCGGCCATCGCGGCTACGTGCAGGAGTTCCTCGCGCCTATCGTCGAAACGCGCAGCTCAGCGGCGAAGACGGCCAGCGCGGTCCAGGCAACATCCGTCAATCGCGTACTTGGGAATACGGTGGTCGCGGTGGAAGAGGAAGTGCTTTCGGAGCAGGTGTCCGGCACGCCCCAGGCCTTCGACATCCACACCTACATCTGCGGATTGAACAACATGGTATCCGCCGTCCGCGACCGGCTCACCGAATTCGGCTGGCACAAAAAACAGATCGTCTTCGAGCGCTACGATTAGCACTGGTCCCGGAAAACTCGACGGCGCAAGTCTACAACTCGTAACTCCGCCAAACGTCCTCAAGCTCCAGCACAAAACCCTCCACCGGCCCCGTGCCTAACACCCTGCTTCCCGCTTCGACCCGCGTCTGCCCGCCTGCTTCGTAAACGGTCACTGTCCGCTTGTAAGGATTCACCATCCACGCGACTGCGACGCCGTTGTCGATCCACCGCTGCATCTTCCGTTCGGTCTCTTTCACGGAATCGGTCTTTGAAAGCAACTCGATCACAAACGCCGGTGCAAAAGGCAGAAAGTGGTCGAGATTGCTCTTACGCAGCGTTCTCACCTGCGCCTCGGTTGCGTACGCCGCATCCGGCCCGAGCGAAGACCCATCCGGCAAAAAAACTCCAATGCTCGAGTCGAAAACCCGACCCCGCCGGTGCGACATCCACCAGGCCATCAACTGGAAGTTAATCTGCGAGTTCCCACCGCTCGTTGCCGATCCAGCCGGTGCGTTCACCAGAATCACCCCTTCCTCGGTCCGCTCCAGGCGAAGATTCCCGTTAGCCGCGCACAACTGTTCGAATTCCTCATTGCTGAGTCTTGGCTGCACCGTGATTTTGTCCGGCATGCGCGGAAAGGCAAGGCTGGCGCTCATGCGTTTATTCTACGTCCCAAACGCCTCAAATCTGTGAGGCTACCGTCCAAACCCCAAAACCACCACCGCAAACGCCGCTGCCGCCCCGAGCACGATCAACCCGAGCAGGCCGCAGATAAACCACGCGGCTTGCCGCTCCTGCTGCGCGGTCGGCTGCGTGATGCCAAAGAAGTTGATGAACCAGCGAGTGACAAACCGAAGGAGGCCCATGGCAGACACGCCTTCCCGACTCTATAAGTTAAACAGCTCCCGCAGCCGCCGCGTCTGCGCCCGGCTCACCGGAATCTCCGTCTGCTTCCGGTCGTCCATGCGTAACTGGTAGCTGGACTTGAACCACGGCACCACCTCGCGAATGTGGTTGATGCTGACCACAAACCCCCGGTGGGCGCGCCAGAAGAGATTCGGATCGAGTAGCTCCAGCAGATCTTCGAGCGTCCGGCACTTCGACTGGCCCTCCAGAGTCGGCGTGACCACCCGGATGGCCCCGTCCTCGATTGCTGCGTAGCAAATCTCCGCCTGGTCCACGAGGAGCAGCCGGCTCTGAACCTGGACAATCAGTTTGCTCGGAAATTTATTCGGCGCGGCGGCCTTCGGAGCGGCCTGTTGCTTCTGGACCGCATCCAGAAGCGGTCCCATTCCGGCTGCGGAGCTCTCGCCCTCGGCCAGCCGCGCTCGCGCCCGCTCGACGGCCTGCAAAATCCGGCTGCGATCGAACGGCTTCAGCACATAATCGACAGCATTCACATCGAAGGCCCGCACCGCGTACTGGTCGTACGCTGTGGCAAAGACCACCTGCGGCAGCCGCTCGACCCCGCGATGCTCGATCAAATGCTTCAGCACGGCAAATCCGTCGAGGCCCGGCATCTGCACATCGAGGAAAACCACATCCGGCTGGTGCTCGGCAATCAGCTCGACAGCCTCAATGCCGTTTGAACCCTCGGCCAGCACTTCGACGCCCTCCGTCGAATCCAGCAGAAACTTCAGCTCCTCGCGCGCCAGCCGCTCGTCGTCCACAATCAAAGCCGTGATGGGCATGGAGATTGGAGCAATCGAGGGCGAGGTTGGTTGCAAGGAATCGTCTTTCGGCATCTTGTCGGTCAAGGCTCACGAACCTAAGCACAAATTATAGAGCCGTCTGCGAATGCCTATTCCCTGCTTTTCAATCCGCAATGGCTCGCAGCCGCCGCGGCATCTGGTCCTGCGCCAGCTCATGGCCGCACCGCGTGCAGAACTGGTCCGTGATGCGCACCGACCGGTAGCAGTTCCCGCAGCTCGCATTCACCTGATAGGCGCACTGCGGGCAAAAGTGGAACTCATTCTGCACATGCGTTCCGCAGGCCGCGCACCGGGACGCTACCGGCAGCCGCAGCAGGAAATAGAGCACCGCCCCGATCCCGCCCGGCAAAACGAAGCAGATCACCATCCAGAACCGCGCGCTCATCGAACGCCGAGGCGCGTCGCGGCTCACATACCCCACCATCAGGAAGTAGAGCGCCGCCAGCAAACCCCAGGAGAGGTTGAAGTAGACGCGCAACCCCAGCGGCGCCGGCGGGTGATGCCGCTGCGCGGGCAGGATGAACCACCAGTAGTACTCCACCACGGCAAACGCAATTCCGGCCGCGATCATCGACCAGGCAGGGATCAGTCGCGCGTCTTCATTCACCGGAAATGCTTGAGGGTCTCGCATAGGGAATTCCAAAAGGATACCTTACAGAAGCCTGACACAACTGTAGAAATGGACGCAAACCGCCGCCGGGAAGTTGCGGTGAACCGCGTCTCTCGCGCATCTTGGAAAGAAAGGCGACGAAATCGACGGTCTAACGGCGCTTTCGCCACCAGCCCGCCACCATCACCGCGCCCAGCAGCGTCGGACAGGCAATTACCGCCCAAAGGCTCCACTGGCTGCCGGGATCGCCGAAATGCTCCCCGGCAATCAGGCTGTCGGTGGCTTCCCAAAGCAATGGGGCAATCAGCAACAGCAGCAGCACCGCAAAAGCTACCGCTTTCGCCCGCGCCCGGCTCGTGTCCCGCCGTTGCTCCTGGATCACGCCCAACGAGCCAAGCACCACGCGCCGGGTCCGCTGCGTCACCACGCGGTCGCGGTCCGCCTCTTTGCCCGCCAGGGCATTCAGCAACGCGCTCGCGTCGGCATCGGGACCCGCAATACGCCGGCCCGTTGTCCGCGCTTCGTCTGCCTGTGGCCCTGTGTTCAATTCCGCTCCAGCTTCCCGGAACTTCAGCTCGACAGCAGTTCCAGAAAGGGTGCAGGCCCATGCCCGGACCTGATTACTCCAACCGCGCTCAGGCCTGTGCCCGCTCCGCGCTCAATCGCTCTTCGAGCTTCGGCTTCATCGAGGCCAATCCGCGATATAGCCGCGATTTTACCGTAGAAAGCGGCGCGCGCGTAACGTTGGCAATCTCTTCCAACGAAAGATCCTCATGAAACCGCAAAACCAGCACCTCGCGATGCAGCGGTTCCACCTGCAATAAAGCCGCGGCGAGCCGGTTCCGGTCTTCTCCGCTCACGCACTGGTCAAAAGGCGTCGGCCCGTCGGCGGCGATCTCAATCCCGCCCACCCGCTCGTCGTCGCTGGATGCCTCGAACATCTCGTCCAGGCTGGACATCGTTCGCTTCCGCCGCAGATCGATCACCAAATTGCGCGCCACCGTGAACAGCCACGTATCGAACCGCGCCTTCCCGTTGAACTGCGCCCCGCGGATCATCACCCGCATCCAGACCTCCTGAAAGAGATCCTCGGCCTGCTCGCGGTTGCTGGTCAGGTAGAGCAGATAGCGCAGCAACCGGTGCTGATACCGCTGAATCAACTGGTCGATCAGTCCAGCGTCCTGGCGTTTCAGCCCCGCGGCAATCTCCAGGCTCTCCTGGCGAACCAGTTCCTGAGTTTCCCGAGCGCTAAGCGTATTGGCGGTGGTGGCAAAATCGTGCATGGTCGTCACATCGGATAAGACGCGGAATTTCGCCTTCGCGACCATTGAATTGCCTGACATTTCTCTGACAATTCCCGGCTTTTTCCTTTCTCATCAAAACCATCCGGGACCCCACCCCCGCCGGGCAGTTGTCTTTCCGGCCAGGGTGGGATTCCGGGTACGCGGCTACCCCAAATTGCGAGTTTGCGATGTGGGAGCCGTGCCGGCACGGAAACCGAACCCCGAAAAGCCGTAAACTAAGAGACTATGCAAACCCTCTACGGCGTACATCCCGTCGAAGAAGCCTTGAAAGCGGGCAAACGCCGCTTCGATCACGTCCTGGTGGCTCGCGAGCGCCGCGACGATCGCCTTGAAGCCATCGTCTCCCTCTGCAAGGAACTCAAGATTCGCGTCCGCACCGAGCCCCGCGAGACCCTCACCGACATGGCCCGCACTCCGGCCCACCAGGGCGTCGTTGCCATCGTACGGGCACAGCAGTTCCTGGCCATTGAAGACGTGCTCGAGCCCACCGGCTCGCCGCGCCTCGTCCTCGCCCTCGATGGCGTCGAAGACCCGCAAAACCTCGGCGCGCTGCTTCGTTCGGCCGACGGCGCCGGCGTCGATTCCGTGGTGATGACCGAGCGCCGCGCCGCCCCGCTCAGCGCCGTAGCCGCCAAGGCCGCCGCTGGGGCGCAAGAGCACCTGCGCATCGCTCGCGTCGTCAACCTCGTCCGCTCTCTGGAAGAGTTGAAGCGCCAGAACATCTGGATCATCGGCCTGGACGAGCGCGGAACCACCGATTACACCGACTTCGATTTCACCGGCGACTGCGCCCTGGTGATGGGCCGCGAAGGCGACGGGCTGCATGAACTCGTCCGCCGCACCTGCGACCACCTGCTGCGCATCCCCATGGCCGGCGGCGTCAGCTCCCTCAACGTCTCCGCCGCCGGTGCGGTTGTCCTCTTTGAGGCATTCCGCCAGCGCCGAATCAAGCAACGTGGCTCCGAAAAAGCTGCAAATTCAGACAAATCCCCCAAGAACGAGTCCAAACCGAAGAAGCAAAAGGGGCTCGGCTCTTGAATCCATGCGCCAGGGGCGCGCCGCGATACCAGCCTTCTGCAACGCCCCAGGTGGAAAGCCGAACACGAGACCAAGGGCTGAAGGCCCGACCCATCTCGCGCCCCTGGTTCAAAAACGTGGCATCGTTCCGCAAGAGAGGTTTGAACTGAAGCACTTACGCACCAATTCGACCATCTTCGCCGCAATTCTGGCGCTCCCGCTGGCATCCCACGCCCAAACCACCTCGAGCGCCCCACCCGTCTCGTCCCAATCGCTCCAGGAGACCCAGCAGAATCAGGCCAAGAAAGCGAAGGTCATCCTCCAGCGCTCGACCGATGAGGACGGCCAGACCGCTGACGGCGCAACCACCGCCGCGCCGCCGCAACCCACGACCCAGACCACCGTCGCCGACGCCGAGCGCACCGCCCCCACCACCACCGCCTTCGACCTCGACGTTCGCCTCCGACCCGCCGAAAGCCACATCGCCGTCCGCGCCTTGGTCACCGTCCGCAACGACGGCAAGTCCCCGCTCGCCCACCTGCCGCTGCAGATCTCGAGCGACCTCACTTGGGAGATCGTCCGCCTCAACGGCCACCCCATCCCCTTTACCGTCGCCACGCTCAACTCCGACGCCGACCACACCGGCCAACTGCACGAGGCCGCCATCGCGCTGCCCACCCCGCTCGCCCCCGGCGGGTCCCTCCAGCTCGACGTCACCTACTCCGGCACGATCACGCAGTCCTTCAAGCGCCTCCAGGCCATCGGCACCCCCGACGAAATCGCCTCGCACTCCGACTGGGACCGCATCTCGCCCTCTTTCACCGGCCTGCGCGGATTCGGCAACGTCGTCTGGTACCCGGTCAGCTCCGTACCCGTCATTCTCGGCGACGGCGCGCGCCTGTTCGACGAAATCGGCGCCCACAAGCTCCATCTCACCGGCGCCCATTTTCGCATCGCCGTCACTGTCGAATCCCCGGCCAGCGAAGCCCCCGACATCGCCCTCATCAACGGCCATCCAGCCCAGCTCTTCGCCGCCGCGTCCCCCGGACCCAATCCCGATCCCACCCTCCCCGCCATCCGAACCGCCCGAGTCGACGACTCCACCCTCGGCTTCGAAGCTCCCAGCATCTTTCTCGCCAGCCGCGCCAGCCACCCGATCGCCAACGCCACTGTCTGGACCCGCCCGGAATCGGAGCGCAACCTGCCCACCTGGTCGAACGCGGCGGCCGACGTGACTCCATTTCTGCAATCCTGGCTCGGCCAGCGGCCGCGCTCCCAGCTCACCCTGCTGGACCTGCCCGAAGACGGCGACATTCCCTTTGAAACCGGCTCGCTGCTGGCCACGCCGATCCGCGCTGCCGCGCCTGAAATCCTCGAAGGCGTGATGGCCCACGCCCTCACCCACGCCTGGGTGATGAGCCCGCGCGCCTGGCTTTCGGAAGGCGTCGCCCACTTCATGGGTACGCTCTGGATAGAGAAATCCCAGGGCCGCGAGCGCGCCCTCGAAACTCTCGACAGCGCTCGCGCCGCCCTGGCCCTCGCCGAACCCGCCAGCCCCGGCGAAGGCGACGGCCAGCCCCTCGTCGCCTGCATCTCGCCGGTCTACTACCGTACCAAGGCCGCCTACGTCTTCTGGATGCTGCGCGACATCGCCGGCGACCCCACGCTCTCCGCCGCCCTGCGCGCCTACGACCCCAGCAAAGACAGCGCGAACGAATACTTCCAGACGCTGCTCGAACAAGCCGGTCAGCGCAAGAATCTCAGTTGGTTTTTCTCGGATTGGGTCTACAAAGACATGGGTCTGCCCGACTTGGCCATCGAAGGCGTCTACCCCAGCGCCGCCTCCGTTCCCGGCTCGTTCCTGGTCGCCGTCAACGTCGCCAACAACGGCTACGCCGCCGTCGAAGCGCCGGTTCAGGTCATCACCGGCCTCGCCACCGTCACCCAGCGCCTTCTGATTCCCGGCCGTGGCAAAGCCGTCCAGCGCATCCTAATCCAGGGCGACCCCACCGAAGTCCGCCTCAACGACGGCACCATCCCCGAAACCCAATCCACCATCCACAGCAAGACCATCGACGCCGCACCGACCAAATAATTCATGCTGTCCTTCCGGTAGGATTTCTTCCCACCGCAGGTGCCGAAATGTCAACCATCGAGAAAATCAGCATCGCTCTTCCGCTGGAAATGATCACGATCGTCCGTGGAGCGGTTGAGACGGGAGAATTCGCCTCGACAAGCGAGGTTGTCCGCGATGCCTTACGCGATTGGACGCTTAAGAGGCAGCTTCGCAGGGAGGGAATCGAAGAGCTGCGCCGCGTCTGGCAGCAGGCGATCAACGACAAAACGCCCGGAATAGCCGCAGACGAAGTTCTGGACCGTCTTGAAAACAAATACAAGTCCCTCGCGCAAGGCAAGGAAGCGACTGCCTGATGCAAGTTGAACTTTCAAAGTTCGTAGAGCCGGACCTCGAATCGATCGCCAACTACATTGCTCAAGACAGTCCGGAACCAGCCGCCAGCTTCATCCGAAAAATTCGTGAAAAGCTCTCGGTTGTCGCGCAAAACCCGCACCTCTATCCGCTCCGGCCGGAAATTGGCGATCATGCCCGCCTCGCAGTCGTTGGGCGCTATCTGATCCTCTTGAGGATCGCCGGCGAAAAAGTCAGGATCGAACGCATCGTCTACGGCGGTCGAGACCTTCCCGCGCTCCTGGTCTAACTCTCACCCAGCGCCTTCCGCACCCCGGCATCCACGAGCGGCTGCATCACGGCATACCCCGCCGCCGTCGGATGCACCCCGTCATGGCTCAAGGTCTTCGGCAATCCGCCGCGCTCGTCCGCCATCGCCGAGTAGTAATCCACGTACACGAAGCCGTGCTCCGCCGCATACGCCTTCATCCACTTGTTTACCGCGACAACCTTCGGCGCCGGCTCCCGCCCCGGCCGCCACGGAAAATCGTACGCCGGCAGAATCGAGCACAGCACCACCTTGATCCCATGCGCCTGGGCCAGCTCGGCCATCGAAGCCAGGTTCCCCTCCGTCTCCTCCAGCGTCATCTCCCCGGTATTGCCCGCAATATCGTTGATCCCCGCCAGAAAAACCACCGCCTGCGGCTTCAAATCCAGCACATCCTGTCGGAAGCGCACCAGCATTTGCGGCGTCGTCTGCCCGCTGATGCCGCGGTTCACATACTCCAGGCCCGGCACCGGAGGCACCTGCGGCACTCCATGCCCCACCCAACCCTGCGTGATCGAGTCCCCCATAAACACCACGCGCTTGACTCCAGCCATCGGTGCCGCCAACGCCATATCCTCATCGTGAAATCGCTTCAGATTCGCCCAATCCGTGCGCATCGGATCGGGACTCGCAACTTGCGCCGCAGCCGGAGCCGGGGGCGGAGCGGCCTGCTGCGCCCGCGCGCCTGTTGAAGCCACTCCCAACCACACGGCAACTATCGCGAACAAGCACCGTTTCTCCATCGACCGATTCTCCATCGACGACCTTCCTCCCAAGTGCCTACGCTAACTTGCCAAGAGCTACTTCGTCCACTGCTTCAGCAGCGCCCGATGCCCGATGTCGCGCCGAAAATACTTCCCCTCGAACTCGATCTTGTCCATCGCCGCGTACGCCAGGTCGAGCGCCTCCGGCAGCGTATTGGCAGCCGCCGTCACCCCTAGCACCCGCCCACCGCTGGTGCGGATCGAACTCGTCAGCAGCCCACCCACCAGCGAAGTTCCCGCATGAAACACCTGCACTCCCGGCACCCGCGCCGCTTCATCCAGCCCCGTAACCTCAAATCCCGTCTGAAACGTGCCCGGATACCCGCCCGAGCTCGCAATCACGCAGACGCTCGCTCCCGGTTTCCACTCGAGCTCCACCTCCGCCAGCCGGCCCTCGACGCAAGCCTCCAGCACCTCCAGCAGATCGTTCTCCATCCGCATGAGAATCGCCTGCGTCTCCGGATCGCCAAACCGCGCATTGAACTCCAGCACCTGCGGCCCCCGCGCCGTCATCATCAGCCCAATAAACAGCACGCCTACAAACGGCGTCTCCTCCGCGGCCATTCCCTCGATCGCCGGCCGGGCAATATGATGCATCAGCCACTCGCGCATCGGCGGATCGAGAATCGTGTCCGCCGAATACACCCCCATTCCACCCGTATTCGGTCCCGTGTCTCCCTCGCCAATCCGCTTGTGGTCCTGCGCCGCCACCAGCGGAGCCACCGTTTTCCCGTCCGAGAGGCAAAGAAAACTCACCTCGTCCCCCACCAGAAACTCCTCGACCACCAACTGCGCTTCCCCAGCCCCAGGCTTGACGCCCAGCAGCTTTCCGTTGAAAAGCCCCTGCGCCGCCTCCAGCGCCGCACGCTTGTTCTGGCAAATCACCACGCCCTTGCCCGCGGCCAGCCCATCCGCCTTCACCACGATCGGCGGATGGAAGAACTCGATCGCCTTTTCCACATCCGTCAACGAATGGCAAACCGCGTACTTCGCCGTCGGAATCGCGTGCCGCTGCAAGAACCGCTTGGCAAAGCTCTTGCTGGACTCCAGTTGGGCCGCCGCCTTGGTCGGTCCAAAGACCTTCAATCCGCGTTGCTGCAGCTCATCCACAAGGCCCAGCGAAAGCGGCAGCTCCGGCCCCACCACCGTCAAATCCGGCCGCTCCGCCAGCGCCACTTGCACCATCCCATCCACATCGGAAAGCGCAACCGGCACGATCCGGGTGTTGCCCCCCATCGCCGCAATGCCGCCATTGCCCGGCGCCACCACCACCTCCGGCACCTGCGGACTCCGCGCAATGGCCCAGGCCAACGCATGCTCCCGCCCCCCCGAACCGAAAATCAATACCTTCATCATCGTCCTCGTTCTCGTCCGTCTTGTATTCGATTCGGAAAGTAATTCATAGGTTCCCGAGCAATTCAGCTTCCCACTTACGAATCGCGGCAATGAGATTTCGGAAGCTGGAAGAACGCATGTTGTCGAGATCGAGATGCTTGCCAATCTCGCGCGAACCACTCACTTTTTGATAACGAGCGCGCGTAAGTTTGCTAAGTTCCCGCGCCGGATTGACAAGCTCGTCTGGGTCGCGAAATTTCGATTTGCCTTGACGTCGGCCGATGCCGCGAACCCCCAACGCCGTTTCGACCGCGGCCAGGTCCGCAATGTAAAAAGATTCCAGTTCGCGGCAGGCAATTCGGACCAAGCTCTGTGCCGATCTTCCCGCTCGGGAGCATGTATCGGTCAACACGGCCTTGATCGCCTTACAGTCCGGCGCGCTATCCTGATCCCGCATGACAATGAACCTCGCTTGGTCGTTCGCGTAATTCCTCAGCCTCTTTTCTAACTGCTTCTCAAGGTCCTGCTTCCCCTCGAAAGCGATAGCGCGCACAGCTATGCGATGGTCCAGGACGCGAGGCAACAGGCTTTCCAGCATCGCCTTCGCCGACTCTTCCTCCAGCAGAAAGACCAGCTCGGTCATTGCGGGTCGGCTCCTTCGAAGAACCCCTGCTTCCACAGATAGCCCATCTGATCGCCGTCATCCATGTAAGCCTTAATCTGAGGATCATCCTTGGCTCGCTTTACCTCCGTGCTGCCGCCTTTCTTCACCAGCCAGCAAACCTCGTCGATCTCCGCCGCATTCAAAAAATCGGGTGAGTGTGTTGAAACCAAGACCTGTCCGCCGCGCCCCGCGTACTCGCGAAACTCTTCCGCCAATTCGGCCATCAGCTTGGGATAAAGCTGATTCTCAGGCTCCTCAACGCACAACAGAGGATGAGCATCCGGGTCGTGCAGTAAGACGAGATAGGCGAACATCTTGATCGTTCCATCGGAGACGTAGCGATCGAGAAAGGGCGTCTTGAAGGACCCATCCTGAAAACGCAGAGTTAAGTAGCCGTCGTCCATCAACTTCGGTTCTACGGAACTGATTCCCGGAACCCGTTTCTCCATTGTCTTCAGGATTCGATTGAAGGCATCCGGGTGGCGTTCATAAAGATACTGTGCGACTCGCGGCAGGTTGTCGCCTGTCCTCGACAGATGCTCCGCGTCGCCGGAAGCCTCCTTGCGCCCCCGCGCGGCATCGATATGGAAATCGGAAACATGCCACGATTCAATCAGTTGCCGAAAGGCATTGGCCGCCTTGAAACGCTCAAACTGTCCAAGCCCCTTAATTGCGAGCGTGTCTGGAGCAACTCGCTGCTCCTCGCGGTCCAATTCTTCGTCCGGCTTCTGGAAGTCTTCTTCGTTTGTAATGGCGTAGCCGCTTCCGTCTGCAAAATCAAGAAAGCGATATGGACTCCCATATCTACCTCGTTTGTAACGCAGGATCTCCCGCTTAACGTAAGGCGTACCGGAACGCTCCGCAACCTCCAGGGAGTAGGTGACTAAACGATCCACCTGAGCGATCGGCATCCTGTACTGAATCTCAATCAGAATGCTGTCCCCTTCCGCCCCTCTGCTCATTACCTCGCGAAAACGGCCCCTGCTGTCCAAAGCCTGACGCACATTGCCCTTCAGGCAATCGCGCAAGAAACCGAAGACATCGAAGAGGGTAGACTTTCCAGTACCGTTGGCGCCCACCACAATGAGAAACGCCGGAATATCCCGAAGATGCACATCGCGGAATGCCTTGAAATTCTTCAGGCGAATGGATTCAATGCGCATCGGTCAACCCTCTCACAACTGCAAATCGCTTGAAAACAATGATACATTCGCCTCAAGCCCCAACTAGGCGAATCTCGATCAGGGCGAAATGCCGGAGTCGGCCATCCGCTATACTTTTCCTAGACCGTCGGCCCTCAGCGCATGGACAACAAACTCATCCCGTTCCACGTCCAGCAAGAGCGCCAGGCCCGCCGCGAAGCCCAGCGCCGCCTCTTCCATCGCAACCAGGCTATCGGCCTGCTGCTTGCGGCCGCCGCGGTCCTCGCTTACAGGTTGCTTCACACCCCTTCTGGCTGGCTCTTCCCCCCAGGCTGGTGGCGGCTGTGGTAACTGCTGAAGCCGTCGAACAGCAAGACGCGCTCGCCGTCCTGATCCTTGGGCCCACCGCCAGCGGCAAGACCGCCCTTTCGCTCGCCCTGGCCCGCGAATTCGCGGGTGAAATCGTCAGTTGCGATTCGGTCGCCGTCTACTGCGGCTTGGACCTCGGCTCCGCCAAGCCATCCTTGGTAGAACGAGCGCAAATCCCGCACCACCTCATCGACGTCACCACTCCCAACCATCCCTTTACCGCCGGCGATTACAGCCGCCAGGCTCGCACCGCCCTGAAGGAAATCGCCCAACGCGGCCATCTCCCCATCGTCACCGGCGGCACCGGCCTCTACCTCCGCGCCCTCACTCTCGGCCTCTTCGCCGGCCCGGCGCGCCAGCACCGGCTGCGCGAACGCCTCACCCGCAGCCACCAGCGCCGATCCCCAAACTGGCTGCACCGCATCCTTACTCGCCTCGATCCAGTCTCCGCCGCCCGCATTCACCCCAACGACACTCCAAAACTCATTCGCGCCCTCGAAATTCGCCTAACCACCGGCCAGCCGCTCTCCGCCACGCTCGAAGCCGGCCCCACCCTCGCCCGCGACCCCCTCACCGGCTTCCGCCTCCTCAGAATCGGCCTCAACCCACCTCGCCAGCTCCTCTACGACCGCATTAACCGCCGTGCCGCAGCCATGTTCGCCGCCGGCCTCATCGAAGAAACCCGCGCGCTCCTCGCCCAATACGGCCGCGTCAAAGCCCTCGACGCCCTCGGCTACCGCCAGGCGCTAGCCGCAATGGACGGCGCGCTCACCCAATCCGAAGCCATCGCCGCCGCGGCGCAAGGCCATCGCAACTACGCCAAGCGCCAGCTCACCTGGTTCCGCAAAGAACCCGGCGTTCACTGGATCGCGGACTTCGGCGACGCACCCCAGGCGCTTTCAAAAGGCACCGATCTGGTCCGAAAAGCCCTCGCCCCGCATCCAGTAGACTAAAGAGTTGTCAGGGCCGCCGTCCGAACACCCGATCAGCAGCACCCGCGCGCCCGGAAAGAAGCCCCAGTGCCAGAGACCATCTACGACGTAGCCATCATCGGCGGCGGACCGGCAGGCTACACAGCCGCCATCCGCGCCGGGCAATTTGGATTGAAGACCGCCCTCATCGAGCGGACCGACAAGCTCGGCGGGACCTGCCTCCACTGGGGCTGCATCCCCACCAAGGCCCTGCTCTTCGGCGCCGAAATCTGGGACCACCTCAAGCATGCGGCCGACTACGGCATCGACCTCCCTGCCGCGCCCACCGTCAACTGGCCCAACATGCTCAAGCGCAAGAACGCCATCATCTCAAAGCATGTCAAAGGCCTCGACTTTTTGATGAAGAAGAACAAGGTCTCGACCATCGAGGGCTACGGCCGCCTCACTGGCCCGGCGGAAAACGGCATCCACACCGTCAGCGTCTACACCGAGGGTGGAGGCGGCGCGGCCGGCGAACAGTCCTTCCTCAAGGCCAAGAACGTCATCCTCGCCACCGGCTCCGACGCCAAAATGCTCCCCGGCCTCGAACCCGACACCCGCATCCTCACCAACATCGAAATCCTCTCGATCCCGTCCGTCCCCAAATCGCTGGTCGTGATCGGCGCCGGCGCCGTCGGCGTCGAATTCAGCTCCATCTTCCGCAGCTTCGGGACCGAAGTCACCCTCATCGAATATCTCCCGCGCCTGGTCCCTGTCGAAGACGAGGAGATCAGCAAAGAACTGACCCGCCAATTCAAAAAGCGTGGCATCGACGTCAACACTGGAGCCAAATTCGAGAAGGTCGAGAAGACTGAAACCGGCATCAAAGTCACCTACACCGACCAGAACGGCAAATCCATCGTCAAGGAAGCCGACAAAGTCCTCGTCGCCGTCGGCCGCAGCCCCCGCACCGACAACATCGACCTCCAGAAGACCAAAATTGCGCTCGACCGAGGGTTCATCAAGACCGACGCCGCCATGGAGACCGCCGAACCCGGCATCTTCGCCATCGGCGACATCGTCTCCGGCCTCCCGCAGCTGGCCCACTCCGGCTCGATGGCCGGCATGATCGCAGTCGCCAAAATCGCCGGCCGCAACTTCCGCCCCATCAACCGCCAGCGCATCCCCGGCTGCACCTACACCGAGCCGCAGATCGGGTCGGTCGGCTTGACGGAAGCCCAGGCCAAGGAAAAGGGATTGGAAGTCAAGGTCGGCAAATTCCCCTTCGCCGGCAACAGCAAAGCCACCATCCTCGACTCCCACGATGGCTTCATCAAGATCGTCGCCGACGCGAAGTACGGCGAAATCCTCGGCGTCCACATCATCGGCCCCAACGCGACGGAACTGATTTCAGAAGCTGTAGTCGCCATGGACCTCGAAGCCACTGTGGACGAATTGCTCTACACCATCCACGCCCACCCGACCCTGAGTGAAGCCATGCTCGACGCCTACGCCGCAGTCGAAGGCCTGGCCATCAACGCCTGACGTTGGCAAAGTATTCACGGCCCATACGGAACCGGAATGTGGCATTTGGCGACCAGTCGGCAGACGGCTAGAGTACGCCTCCGCTGTCATGGATAGGCAGTTTCCAATCCCCCATGCGCCAACAATCTGGAGTCAGTAGCGCTCTACTTCTAATCTCGAACTCAAACTCTTCCTTGTCGCTTTTCTGCTCGAAATACTGACCGATTTGCTCCTGAAATGTCTCCGCGTCGGCCCACAATCCAACATTGATGAAAGGTGTGTATTTTTCGTCCCCCTGTAAATCCCATGTTATCCATTCGTATTTCCCATCTTTTGTGATTTTGCTGAGAAATTCTCCGACCAGACCCGAGCGGTCGTTGACCGGGAGACCGCGCTTCCATTTTTCCTTGAACTCGTCCTCCCGGCCTTTTTTGATTTTCCAATAAACCAAAACGATGACCATAGCTCTCTCCTAAAATTCTCTGTCCGAAAGTCTACAACACAGTCGGGCAATCCCACCTAGATCGCCCCGTCTGCGATTCAGGCAGGCTGCTCTGCGCGGAAGTCTCTTCAGGATCATTCCTCTTGCCCAACCAGATGCTCAAGATACTCCCCCACCGAAATCACCCTCGCCCCACCGCAGACCCGCTCCGGAAAATGCTTCAGATTCCCCGTCACCAGCCAAGCCCCGGAAATAGCCGCCAACGCCAGAAAGGGCGCATCCTTCGCGTCCGGACACGGAATCGGCCATGTCTCAGGCTCAGGAAGCCACAAGCTCTCCTCGATCGCAAACTCCAGCCACAGGGGCGGAAAGTTGTACCGCCGAAACTTCTCCCGCCGCGTCACCTCCCGATACTCGGCGGCGACAAGCGGACTGCACACCAACTGCACCTGCCCTCGCAGGACCCAATCTCGAACCAACTCTGAGGGCCTTCCATCCGTTCGGATACCAGCCGAGACAATGACATTCGTGTCCAGCACCGCGAGCCTCATCAGGCGGGAACGCTCTCGGTTGCCGCCCGGTGCTCGCGGATCTCCGCTTCGATCTCCTCTTCGCTCAACTCGCCAATTTCCCGTGCGATGCGCCATCCCTGCCGAAGACTCGCCATCGCCATCGCCCGCCGCAGTTCCCGGTCCTCCTCGATCACATCCCCAAAAACCGGCACCAGAAAATAGGCCGGCCCATCCTGCCCAACCAGCAAAGTCGTCTCACCCGCCGGAACGTCCGCCAAAGCCTTCGCTCCCCGCGTGCGGAACTCCCGCAAAGAAATATGCCGCATAAGACACCTCCCAAAATCAATGTAGCCGAAACGGCTACACCCTGCAACGTTCTCCCCAAATAAATAGAAGTGAGGCTTTCCGACTTCTCGACTTTGGGGTTAGAATCCATCCATGAGCCTGATCGACGATGTGCGACAAGTTATGCAGGACATTGTGGCCCCTGAAATTAAGAGCCTCAATGCCCGCATGGACGGCCTGGAAAAAACCGTCGACGCCAAACTGGCCACCATGGACGCCAAGCTGAAAGCCATGGACGACCGGATCGACACCAAATTGGGCGCAATGGACGCCAAGCTGAAAGCCATGGACGACCGGATCGACACCAAATTGGGCGCAATGGACGCCCGCATCGACAGCCTCACCCGAGAGATGAATCTGCGATTCGAGCAAGTCGAAGAAAGAGCCGTAGCCCGCTACAGTGAGATCAACCGGAAATTTGAGCAAGTCGAAGAAAGAGCCGCGGCCCGCTACGGTGAGATCAACCGGAAAATTGAGCAAGTCGAAGAAAGAGCCGCGGCCCGCTACAATGAGATCGACCGGAAATTTGAGCAATCCGAGGAGAGAGCTGCGGTTCGCCACGAGTTGGTTATGGCCAAGTTCGAAGTGGTGGTAGGCCGCCTCGACATCGACAGGCGCCTGGATCGCCTGGAGTCCGAACAAAGCAAGCGCCTTCAGGCCTGACTCCTGCCGAATCCGAGCCGCCGCACCCGGCCCAATCCCCCTACTGCGGCTTCTTCTCCTCCGGTTTCGCATCCGGCTTAGCCGGCAACTCCTCTCCGTTGTAAATAATCGTCGTGCTCGTCCCAAACTTCTTGTAATCCGTATATTTGATCGTCTGCCGCACCCGCACATCGTCAGCCATGTACCCATTCCCGCCCTGGAAGTGCAGCACCCCGTCGCCCTTGGTATACGTCGGGAACCAGTTTTCCCCATCGATCTCTTCCCGATAGGTCGTAAACGGCGTCGACAAATCCTCATGCCCCTTGCGCAGATCGTCCGGAACATTCTTGCCGTTGGTAATCACAATCTGCAACTGCTCGGAATCGACCCAGATCTTGCCCTGAAAATACCGCTTTCCTTTCACCAGTTCCTTCGGCGCCACATCGAAGACGTAGCACAGCACGTCGTCCACCTTCTGCCTGCCCACATACGTCACGTTGTACTGCCCGGCATCCTCCTTGGTCAGCACAAATGGCAGCCGCTCCTCAATATCCTGAAAATCCGCCGGCGTCATCCCTATCCGCGTCAGGGTATTCGCCGGAGCCAGCACCACCTTCTCCGTCCGCTTGCCATCCGGGTCGAAGACGATGTCGTCCACCTGGTAGTACTCGCCATCCACCTTGCCGGCGTCGTCGATCGTCTGCACCCGGACCGTCCGCCGGTACGTGTAATGGTTCAACGCCGCCCGAAACGCCGACTCCTTAGCCTCGAACTTCTCGATGATCTCGGCCGGCGGCATCGGCGGGTCGCTCAAATCCATCGGGCCGTACCCGGAGTCCAGCGCCATCGGCGTGTACGAAACCGTCGCATTCGGATCGCGCTTTTTCTTGTCTCCCGCCCTCGCCGGCACTGTCGCCGCCAGCGTCAACAGCAACGCCGCAATCCACGCAACGCCCCACACCTTTCTCGTAACCATCCGCCTCAACACCCCGCCTACAACTTTAGACGCATATAGCGCCAACCGGTTAAGCAGCATCATAGAAACTGGACTTCCATGCGATCGGCTCCGCACTTGAATTCTCAAGCCTTGCCAGACGGCCATCGGAGCCCCATTCCGGTCCCATTGCGATCTGGGAACCCCGACATCTGGACGCATGACCCATCCGCATGGTTTCCTAAGGCAGGCGTCCTGCCCAGACACCGTCGAGAGCGCGAAAATCCGGATTGCCCCGGCCGAAACCACAAACATGCGGCCTGTCCAACACGACCGGCGGCCCAGCAATGAAAGAGTCGGTTGTCACCTACCATGCCCGATGACTATCAGATTCCGGCCATTGCCCTCATCGCCGCCCTCATGCTGGCGTTCGCCTACCTGCATTCGCGCTTTCGCAGCATGCGCACCCTCCTTTGGATGCTCGCCCTGGGCTGCTCCGGACTCCAATCCCTCCTGCGTTGGATGGCCGACAACTGGTCCCCCTCGGCGGCCGTAACCGGCTCTCCACTCGCGCTCCACTGGATCAACGCCTCCAGCGATTGCTGCCTGATCCTTAGCTCGGCGCTATTTCTGGCTTCCCTTTCCCCCACCAGCTTTGTCATCGGCCGCTTTCGCGTCCTTTTCGTCGTTCCCTATATCGTTCCCGTCCTCTTGTACGTCGCGCTCTACTTCGGCGTCTCTCAGCATCCCACCGGCCCGCTGCTTCGCCTCTATATCTTCCTCGCCTACTGGGCCGCCGGCGCGGGCATCGTCTGGAGCCTGCAAAAGGGCGCCATTCCCACCTGGCTGGCAAGCTCAATCGTCGCCCTGGCCGCCGTAGTCTCCATGCCCTTTTTCGTTCAGGGCAATGTCCACGATCCGCTCATGATCGTCGAATCCGGCAACATGCTCATGAGCGCCCTGCTGGTGCTGTGGACGTTCCGCCGGCTCTCGCCCGGCGTCCTCCTATCCACAGCCGGTTTCATCGCCTACACCCTGTTGCCCCTGTTTCTCATCCATCCCATCGGCAACAATCCCCACACGCTCCTGCTGCTCACCCGATTCGTCGATCTGGGCAAAGTCCTCGTCGCCATCGGACTCATCCTTGTCGTCCTCGAAGATGAAGTCGACAAGAACGAAAGCGCCCGCCAACGCGAGCGGCGCGTCCGGCTCGAACTCGAAGCCTACGCCCGCCAATCCCTAACCGCGCGCAGTCTCGAGGAATTCGACCGCAACAGCAGCCGGCTATGCTCGATGATCGTCGAACACAGCTGCTTCGCCGGCGCCGCCATGGTCGTCCGCAACTCCACCGGAGCCTATTCCATGGTCGGATACGCCGGCATGGACGGCGCAACCGCCGGCGCTCTCGACAACCTCGCTCAACGCCTTCCCGCCAACTCCTTCATCCCCGCCAACCAGATCGAGGGTCAGGACGAAGACGCCATCGAAGACTCCGCCAAGACCCTGGCGGAAGCCGCAACGGAAGAACCATCCGAAGACTCGCCCGACGACACCTTCGAGGCGGACGGCGACATCGCCTTCGCGCCTTCCCTGCCCGAGCGCGCCGGCCCCGAACCACTCGTCAAAGGAAGCACCTCCCTCAGCCTCGATTTGACGCCCTGGCTCCTGCCCGGCGACGACCTCGAGCGCCTCCATCTCACCCGCGTCAGCGCCGTGCCCATGTTTGGCCCAATGCATGGACCCAAGCGAGAAACCGCGGACGGGTCGGCGCTCAACCCATCCAACGCGCCCGACGGCGCATTGCTGCTCACCGGACCGCGCATGCCCATCGCCAGCCTGCGCGCCGACGACCTGCTGCCCCTCGAAATCCTCGCCGCCCGACTGCAAGCCGCGCGTACGCAAGCCATGATGCTCGGCAAACTGATCGACTCCGAGCGATTTGCCGGCGTCGGCCAACTCGCCGGCAACGTCGCCCAGCAGCTCAACAACCCACTCACCGTCATCCTCGGCTACGCCGCCCTGCTCGAAGAGTCGGTCGGAGTCGGCAACGAAAGCCGCGCCGCCGAAACCATTAGCCTCGAAGCCCGCCGGATGAAATCCATCCTCGCCCGCCTCGCCCGCTTCTCCCGCATTTCCACCGAGCGCTTCAACTCCTTCGCCGTCCCCGACCTAATTTCCGATATCGAGCAGATGCACCGCACCGACTTCCTCCGCCACTCCATCGAATTTCGCCTCGCCATCCAGCCTGAACTGCCGGCCATCTTCGGCAACGCCCACCAGATTCGCCAGGCCCTGCTCCACTGCACCCAGTACGCCATCGACAGCGTCCTCCGCATTGGCGCCAACCAGGAAAAATCCATCCGCCTGGAAGCCTCAGCCTCCGCCGGCGAGGAAGCCCGCATCCAGATTGTCATCGCCCACTCCGGCCCCGGCTTCGCCTATCCCGACCGCGCCTTCGATTCCCTTTCCTCCGGCTTCACCGGCTCCGAATCCTCCGGCATTGGACTCTCCCTCGCCGCCGCCATCGTCCGCGAACACCGCGGCAACATCGCCGCCGTCAACCTCCAGCCCACCGGCGCCGCCATCGAAATCGACCTCCCCATCAGCTAAACCGATGTTCCAGCGCGATGCGGAAACTGCGCGGAGCGCAACCCTGGAATTTCCCGAAGCGGGCGACGCCATCTGGTCACCAGACAGCAATAGCATCGTCTTCCGCGGCGAAGGCCACTGGCTCCTGAAGCCCTAAAACTCCCAGCTCTGGTATAAAACCGTAAACGCCTGGGTGGATACGTCAACGAAAGACAGGGAATAGGGAAAAGGGAATAGGAAATCTGTATTACGGGGCAACATTTGTAGTACACTCCTGTGCATGAAGACCAGCGTACAAGCTCGCCTCGATGAAGAAACTCAAGCCGCTCTTGACCGCTTGAGCCGGACGAATGGATGGACGGCCTCGCGCGTGATTCGCGAGAGCATCTTGTTTATGGATGAAAATCGAGCCGCTAAGCCACGCCGGAAAATGATTGGAATCGGTGAGTTCTATTCAGGGGTTGACGACCTTGCCACCAACAAGAAGTATCTCGACGACCTCGGCGTCTCGAGTATGGGAAAGGGTTGGCGTCGCCCTCAGGAAAGCGGAACTGATTGAAGCCGGTTCTGGTGGACACCGGCTTTCTGGTTGCGCTGTACGACCGGCGCGAACCAATGCACAAAGTATGTCAACAATTGCATGAAGAGATCGCGAACCCTCTCTCGACCTGCGAGGCAGTTCTAACGGAGACGCTGCACATCTTGAGGGCGTTGCCGATTGCGCAACAGCACATATTGGCCAGTATCGCCGAAGGCATCCTCGAAATTCCGTTCCAGCTCAGTTCCGCCTCTGCGAGGGTGCAGGCAACCATGCAGAAATATCAAGACACACCCGCAAGTCTCGCTGACGCATGTTTGGTTCAGATGGCAGACGAACTGAACACCGGCGATATTCTCACGCTTGACAGCGATTTCCGCCACTACCGCTGGCGACAGACCCGCCACTTCAACCTGCTCATTCCAATCGAGTAACCCCCATGCCGCTTGGCAAGCCCAAGAAAGCCGCAGCCGCGCTCGACAAAACGCAACTGCACGAGTACGCGCTGAAATCCCTCGGCCGGCGTATGCGTTCAGAGGCCGACCTGCGCCGACTGCTCCAGGCCAAAGTCGAGCGCGACGAGGCGGGCGCGGCCAAAGTCGGCGCTGTGATCGCGCGGCTCAAGGAATACGGCTACCTCGACGACGCGAACTTCGCCGAAACCTACACTCGACTGCGCCAGGAGAACGAGAAGTTCGGCGCGCGCCGCGTGCAGCAGGAGCTGAGCCGCAAAGGCATCGCCCAGCAGACCGTAACTGCCGCAATCGAAACGCAATACGCCGAAGTCAACGAGGAAGCCCTGGCCCGCCAGCACCTCGAGCGGAAGCGCATCCGCAGGCCCGAGAATGAAAAAGACACGGCACGCGTCATGCGCCGCCTGGTCACGGCTGGCTTCTCTACCGGGGTAATCTACAAGGTCCTGCGCCAGTGGGACGTTCCCGGCGAAGCGCTCGCGGCGCTCGAATCTCTCGAAGAATCCGGCCCGGAAGAGTAGAAAATCCCGCCATAGTAAACTGAAGCAGACACAACCCTGCTCCTCTCCGGCCCAACCTGCACCCCAAAGGCACCGATGATCGAAGAGTCTCTCGCGAAAGACAAAGTCTGGGATTTGTGCCTGGTCGGCACCGGCCCGGTCGGCATGGCCATGGCTCTCGAGTGCGAGCGGCTGGGCATGGTGGTCCTGGTGCTGGAAGCCGGGGAAACGGCCGTGAACCCGGCGCTGGCTGAGGCCAGTCGCGCGCAAATCGTGGACCGCGACCGGCACGCCGACATGGAGATCGCCGTCTGCCGCGCGCTGGGCGGCACGAGCTGGACGTGGGGCGGCCGCTGCGTGCCTTACGACGACATCGACTTTGCGCCGCGCTCGTTTGTCGCCGACGCGCATTGGCCGCTGACCCACGACGAGATTCGCCCGTGGTACAAGCTGGCGGCCGAATACCTGCTCTGCGGCTCGGATCGCGTCGATTATCCGTTTTCGCGCCCGCTCGCCGGCGGCGTCACGCTCAACTTCGTCGAGCGCTGGGCGCGCGAGTCGCGGGTGATTCTGGAGCATCGCGCCCGCCTCATCGCCGCCAAGCACATCCATATCAGCTTGAAGTCCGTCGTCACCGGCCTGAAACTGAACGAAACTGAGGACGAAGTCGAGAGCGTTTCGGTCGTAACGCCCGCCGGGCCGGCCACGGTGAAAGCGCGCCGCATCGTGCTGGCCATGGGCGGCGTGGAGACGACGCGGCTCCTGCTCAACTTGCGGCAAACGTACCCCAGCGCCATCGGCGGAGTGGACGGGCCGCTGGGCCGCCACTACATGGGCCACATCTCAGGAAAAATCGCCAGCATCGTCTTCGACGACCCGAGAGCGATCGCCGAACTCGACTTCCAACTGGAGCCGCAGCCGGACGGAAGAAAGGCGTGGATTCGCCGCCGGTTTATGCTCACCGAGGCGGCGCAGATCGAGCACAAGGTCCTCAACACCGCCTTCTGGCCCGACAATCCGGCATTTTACGACCCCAGCCATCGCAGCGGTGTGCTTTCGTCCGTCTTTCTGGCGCTGGCCTTCCCGCCCTCAGGGCGCAAACTGCTTTCGGAGGCGATTCGCCTGGCGCACATTGGCCCCAAGCCGCGCCCCTACTTCGCGCATCTGCGCAACGCCATCTTCGGCGCGCCGCAGGGGGCGATGGACATCTACCGCATCCTGCGCGACCGCTTCCTGCGCAAGCCCAAGAAGCCCGGCTTTCTCGTCTCCAATCGCGGCGGCCGCTACGCGCTCCACTACCACGCCGAGCAGATTCCGAATGCCGAGAGCCGCATCACGCTCTCGGATGAAACGGACGCCTACGGAGTGCGCCGCGCCAAGATCGACCTGCGCTTTACCGAGCAGGATGTGCAGAGCGTGATCGACTCCCACGCCATTCTGGATAAAGCCCTGCGCGCCAATAAGATCGGGCGGCTCGAATACCTGTACGAAGGCGCCAAGCTGCGCGAAAAGGTGTGGGCGCAGGCCGCGGACGGCTTCCACCAGGTGGGCACGACGCGTATGGGCGCGGACCCGGCGGCGAATGTGGTGGATGCGGATTTGCGCGTGCATGGATTGGCGAATCTGTATGTGGCCAGTTCCAGCATCTTTCCGACTTCCGGGCAGGCGAATTCGACGATGCTGGCGGTGGCGTTTGGGCTGCGGCTGGTGCATTTGCTGAATTCCCAAACCGCAATTCAGTAGCCTGGGTAAATTTCTATTTCAGGAATCTCAAAATCTCTGCGATTGTCGGTAATCAGCGGAAAACCAAACGCGATGGCGGTCGCGCCGATCATCATGTCGTCGAGAGCGAAGGTGCGCCCAAGACGCCGCTGTTGGGCACGAATCAGGCCTGCCTGCTGGGCGATACTCGTCGTCAAAGGTAGACAGTCCAGGCTCTCGATGATTTGCGCGACCTTGGTCTCCTCGCCGAGTCGAATGCCTCCGTACAGCTCAGCCACCGACACGCTGGAGATCGCCAGATTGATGTGGCGCGCCGACAAATCGCGAAACAACGCAACCGCTCTCGGCCTTCGTCGGAGAAATTCGATCAACACGCTGGTATCGATCAGAACAGCCAGTGGATCGGACCTCATCCGGCCTCAACCTCGCTGGGTGCGTCTTCTTCCGCCAACTGCTCCAATCGCTCCTGCCTGGCGCTCCGTTCCCGGCGCAGATTATGCACCCACGCCGCCGCGCCATGCTCGGCAATATCCGGATGGTCTTCGTCCCGCCAGATAGGCTCGTCGCTTTCAAGAAGAGCCAATAGTCTTCGGCGCTTCACCTCGCGCTCGGCATTCTCGACCAAAAAGGCACTGCGGCCGCGCGGGCCGACCAACTCGTCGATCTCTTTTGCCAGTTTCGCAGGCATTACGATGTGGGTTCGCACTGTGGACATAGCGTAGGCCCATTCCATGTGGGCTGTCTCCCAACTATACCTGTTAGACCGGAATCCTGCCGTCACAATTCGCAATCGGCATATAATTTGTGGTATGGCCGATCTCATCTTCGAAGTGGCGCAGGAAGCCGACGGCGGATTCACCGCTGAGTCGCTGGGCGAGAACATCTTCACTCAGGCCGACTCGTGGGAGGAACTGCGCGCGAATGTGCAGGAAGCCGTGGAAGCCTACTTCTTCGACCGGCCAAAGCCTACGTCGCTCCGTCTGCGGCTGGTGCGCGACGAAGTGCTGGCGATTGCGTGAAGCTGCCGCGCGACTTAAGCGGGCTGGAACTCGCGGAACATTTGTGTGCGCTTTGGGATTACGCGCGAATCCATCAGGTCGGCAGTCACATGATTCTAGAAACTCCCAAGCCTTTTCCGCATCGCGTCTCCGTTCCCGCTCACAAGGTCCTACGCATTGGAACGCTGAACGGAATCGTCCGCGCTGTGGCTGCGCACAAGGGAGTGAGCCGGGACCAGGTTCTGCGCGGCTTGTGAGTGCGCCTGCTCCGATACACTGAATGAGCCATGCAAGCCCGATCTGGAAACGAAATCCGCGAACTTTTTCTGAGCTTCTTTGAGTCGAAGCAGCACCGCCGCGTCGCTTCTTCCTCGCTCGTCCCGGCCAACGACCCTACGCTGCTGTTTACCAACGCGGGGATGAACCAGTTCAAAGATGTGTTTACCGGGCAGGAGCGGCGCGAATACCAGCGGGCTACCACGTCGCAGAAGTGCGTGCGCGCCGGCGGCAAGCATAACGACCTGGAGAATGTTGGGTTTACGCGGCGGCATCACACGTTTTTTGAGATGCTGGGCAACTTCAGCTTTGGCGAATACTTCAAGCGCGAGGCGATCGCCTACGCCTGGGAACTGGTCACGAGTCCCGAGTGGTTCGGCATCCCTGAGGACAAGCTGTATGTGACGATTTTCGAGGGAAATGAGGCTGTCGGGCGCGACGACGAGGCGGAGCGTCTCTGGATCGAAACCGGCGTGCCGAAGGAGCGGATCTTCGAGTTCGGCGCCAAGGACAACTTCTGGCAGATGGGCGAGACTGGACCCTGCGGCCCGTGCTCGGAGATCTTCTACGACATGGGCATTGAAGCGGCTGAGACTCCGGGAGTGGACAAGCCGTTTGGGCAGGACGACGCGCGCTATGTCGAGATTTGGAATTTGGTCTTCATGCAGTTCGACCGGGCTGCGGTGGTCGATCCGGCAACCAAGAAGACCAGCTACACGCTGACGCCTCTGCCCAAGCCTTCGATCGATACGGGCATGGGTTTGGAGCGGGTGGCGGCTGTGCTGCAAGGGAAGCTGTCGAATTTTGAGACGGATTTGTTTACGCCGTTGATCGCTCGCGCCGCCGAACTGACGGGATTGGCAGAATCGGAATTGACGGCACTGGCGCAATCGAGCGGCTTTGTGAAAGGGCACGACTTCAGTCGTGCCGAAACAGTCGCTCAACCTGACGGGGCTTTAGCCCCCGACGGAATCGATTCGCTGGTCTCGAACGCCAGTCTGCGCATCATTGCCGACCACGCTCGCGCTGCCACTTTCCTCATCAACGACGGCGTTCTGCCCGCAAACGAGGGCCGCGGCTACGTCCTGCGCAAAATCCTCCGCCGCGGGATACGGCATGGCCGCCTGCTCGGCCAGGAGCAGCCATTTCTCTTCGAAATGGTCTATGCCGTGCGTGACTTAATGCAGGGCGCTTATCCCGAACTGATCGATTCAGTCAATCGCGTAGCCAAAGTTGTCAAGGCGGAAGAGCAGCAGTTTGATCGAGTGCTGAAGATCGGCGTTACGCGACTGAATGAGGAACTCAAGGGTGCATTCACGGGCGAAAAGGCTTTCCATTTGTACGAGACTTTCGGCCTACCGCTCGATTTCATGGTCGATGCAGCGCGAGATGCTGGCGTAGCTTTCGACGAAGCAGGCTTCGAACTCGCGAAGGAAACCGAGCAAGCCCGCGCCCGCGCCTCCTGGAAAGGTGGCGCTGCCAAGACTGCCAGCCCAGCCTTCCGCGACCTGCCGAAGACGGATTTCCTCGGCTACGCGCAGCTTACGGCGCAGAATGCCGAAGTTCTGGCCATTATTAAGGATGGCGTCGGCGTTCCGGCGGCGAAAGCTGGCGATTCGGTCGATCTCGTCCTGGACAAGACCAGCTTTTATGGCGACTCCGGCGGCCAGGTGGGCGATAGCGGTCGGCTGACCTCGCCCGACGGCAACCTGACCGTGGCCGAAGTCACCGGGTGCGTGCTTCCGGTGCAGGGCGTGCGCGCCCACAAAGCCGTCCTCAAGCAGGACATCGCCCTCGGCGACCGCGTGAACACCGTCGTCGATGGCGTTCGCCGCGACAAGATTCGCCGCAACCATACCGGCACACATCTGCTGCACGCGGCGCTACGGCAGGTGCTCGGCACCCACGTCAAGCAGGCCGGGTCGCTCAACGATCCGACCCGGCTGCGCTTCGACTTTTCGCATTTCGCTCAGGTGGCGCCTGAGGAACTTGAGGAAGTCGAGTCCATCGTGAACCGCGAGGTCCTGGGCAATACCGCTGTTCAGACCATCGTGGATGTGCCGATCGACGTTGCTGTGAACGAGTACCACGCCATGGCGCTGTTTGGGGAGAAGTACGGCGACAAGGTGCGGGTAGTGAAGATTGGCGATTTCTCGACCGAGCTTTGCGGCGGCACACATACCGCCGCGACGGGCGAGATTGGCCTCATCAAGATCATCGGAGAAGGTTCCGTTTCATCGGGAGTCCGGCGCGTGGAGGCGATCAGCGGCACCGGTGCCCTCGACGAGTTCCGCCAGGATTTTGCCGTGGCGCAGCTTGCCGCGCAGCTTGGTCCCGCAGCCGAAACCACCCCCGCCGAGGCGCTGCGTCTCAAACTCGCCGCGCACGAAGACGAGATCAAGAAGCTGCGCCGGGAGCTCGAAGATCTGCGCATGAAATCGGCCTCGGCGACCCTCGACGCGGCACTCGCGGGAGCGGTCGAGGTAAACGGCATCCAGGTGGCCACGCTGCGCGCCGACGGTCTGGACCGCGGGCAGCTTCGGACGCTGGTCGACAACTTGAAGCGGAAGCTCGGCGAAGGCGTCGTCGTCCTCGGTTCGGCCCAACCGGAAGGCAAAGTCGCCCTCATTGCCGGCGTTACGCCCGGCCACATCAAGCGCATCCAGGCCGGCAAGCTGGTGGGCGCGGTAGCCAAGCTGGTGGGCGGCTCGGGCGGCGGCAAGCCGGAGATTGCCGAAGCCGGCGGCAAGGATCAACCTGCGCTCGCGACCGCATTGGCGGCCGTGCCGGGCATTGTTGCCGAGCTACTTTCCTAACCTCTCAAACGCCGAGCGGGAATCGCGATGCCGCGGAAGCGTGCAAGATCGCTCACATCCCGTCTCCTAAGGGATCGAAGCGCGTGTGAAGGGCAACTCCAACCATCTCGATGGCCTCCCATGGTATAGCCCATCGAGATGGGAAGGAGATTTCCAATGAAAGTTGCTCTCAAATATCCTGCCGCGCTGGCCGCGATCGCGGTGCTCGCGCTCTCGGCTACCACCGCCGCTATGGCTCAGACTGCGGCTTCCGATAGCGACAAACACTTTGTCGATGCCGCCCTGAAAGGCGGGATGGCCGAGGTCGAGCTTGGCAAACTTGCCGAAAACAAAGGGGCCAGCGAGGATGTGAAACGGTTCGGCGCCAGGATGGTGACCGACCACGAGAAGCTGGGCGACAAGATGAAAGCGGTCGCGGGACAGATTGGCGTGACGCCTCCGGACATGACCACGGCCTCCGACATGGCCCTCAAGGCCGAGCTGGAAGTGCTCTCCGGCAAGAGCTTCGACGATGCCTACATCAGCGCGATGCTCAAGGACCACGAGCAGGATCTCGACGACTTCAAGAAAGAAGTCAGCGACGCAAGTTCGCCGGCCGTGAAGCGCGCCGCGCAACAGGGTGAGACGGTCATCTCGCAACATTTGGAGATGATCCGGAAGATCGCCAAGGCGCATGGCGTTTCCGAGTAACCGCGCGAAGGCCCTGAGTGCGCCTCAGGGCTTTTCGCTGGCCAGCCGGGCAGCTTCGAATTCGTCGCCCGCGTTCCAAACGATGGGTTTCTTGTTGGTAAGAACTTGCCAGCCGAGTTCCATGCCGAAGCGGATGAGTTTGGCGTTTCCGGCGAAGTCCCAATCTTCGTGGAAGTTGTCCGTGAAGTTGTGGTAGTCGTGAGCGGTGAAGTCTTCCATTTTGGCGACTCCCCAGGCGCGGTCGTGGCCCTGATAGAGAGTTCCGGCATCGACTGAGAAGGCCGGGATGCCGACTCGGGAGAGCGAAAAGTGGTCGGAGCGGTAGTAGCTTCCGGCCTCCGGGCGCGGGTCGGGTACGATCGTCAGATCGAACTGCTTGGCGGTCTTTTCCACTTCCGGGTAGAAACTGGTGCGCTGGGCGCCGTTGACGTCGATCTCCTCGGGGATGCCGATGGGCAGGATCATGTCGTAGTTGATGTCGAGCGCGATCTGGGCGGCGGGGATGGGCGGATTCTGGCCCAGATACTGGCTGCCGAGCAGGCCTTGTTCTTCGGCCGTGACAGCCGCGAAGATGACCGAATGCGGCAGCACGGTGCGCATGTGGGCCCAGGCGCGAGCCAGCTCCAGAATCATGCCGACGCCGGTGGCGTTGTCCGCCGCGCCGTTGTAGATGTTGTCCCCCGGCATGCCCGGAACAAAGCCGAGATGGTCGTAGTGAGCGGTGTAGAGAACTGCCTGGTCGGTAAACGGCGGAGGCGTTTTGCCCTGCTTGACCGGCTTTTGGTAGGCCGGGAAGATGCCGACGACGTTGGGCGACTGGAAAGCGCGGACCGTGCTTGCGACGTGAGCTTTGAGGCGGATGGGCAGTTCGATGGCGTGGAAGCCGGGCTGGCCGGCGGCGGCGAAGGTTTTGTCGAAGTCGAGGCCCGATGCGGCGAAGAGCTTTTTGGCGACGTCGAGCTGAATCCAGCTTGCCGCCTCTAAATGGGGGTTCTTGTCGTCGCGCAGGAAGGTTTTTTCGCTGGTGTTGGAGTTCTTGACGACGTCCCAGCCGTAGCTGGCGAGGTCGGTGCGATGGATGATGAGCGCGCCGACGGCTCCCATGCGCGCGGCTTGCTCGAATTTGTACGTCCAGCGGCCGTAGTACGTGAGAGCTTTGCCGCCGAAGAATTTGGGGTCGTCCGAGGGCGGATCGCCGACGATGCAGACGACGACTTTGCCTTTCACGTCCAGAGGTTTTCCATCCGCGCCTGCATAGTCGTCCCAGTGGAACTCCGGCGCGGTAACGCCGTAGCCGACGAAGACCAGCGGAGCGTCGATGTCGACCGACGGAGTGAGGGTCTGGTTGGCTACGGTGTAGTCGTCGGCGTAGGCGAGCGGTATGGGGCTGCCGCTGAGAGGGATGAAGGCGAAACTGGTTTCGGCGGGGATGGCTTTCATCCCGACGAAGTTGATGTTCTGGAAGTACGTTCCGTTGTCGCCGGCGGGTTTGAGGCCGTAGAGAGCAAATTGCGTGGCGATGTACTTGGCGGCCAGTTCGCCGCCGCGCAGGCCGGGGTAGCGGCCTTCGAGCAGATCGTCCGAGAGGAACTTGACGTGGGCGCGAATGCGGTCCGGATCGATGGTGGCCTCGACCGTGTGGATGGTGCGGATGGCCGATTGGGTGTAGGCAAAGTTGCTGGAGTTGGCCAATTGCATCTGGAGCTGGAAGGTGGCGTTGGCGGCCTGCGCGTCGGACATGGCCTGCTGCGCGGCCGCCTGCGAGGCCTGCATGGCCATTTGGTTCGCCTGGATAGCGGCCTGACTTGCCATTTGGCTCGCCTGCATGGCCTGCTGACTGGCTTGCATAGCGGCTTGCGTGGCGGGGTCCTGCGCGTAAGCGGTGAGCGCGAGGGCAAAGAGCGAAAAAACGGCAGTTTTCAAGGTGGGCAATTCGATCTCCGGGGTTGCTGTCTCCAGTGGACGGGTCGCAGGCGCGGATAGTCTCAGGGCTGCCGTCCGTCAGTCGATCAGTTTGGCCAGGCGCGCCAAGTCCTGGCGGAGTTCGCCGAGTTCGCGGGTGAGGATGGCCACTTCGGCTTCGAGCTGGGCCATGCGCTCTTTCAAGTCTTCGGTGTCTTCTGTGCTCAGGGATGTTGCGGGCGAAGTGTATGAGTACGGCGGCGGTTCGGCGTAGCGGCTGCTCGACGGCGCGGCCACGAAGGCTTCCACATCGCCACAGAGCAGGTGGGCGTAGCGGGCCTCTTTCGTGCCCGGCTGGCGCGGGAGGACTTTGACCAGCGGCTCCGGTTCGCGGGCGATCAGGCGCTGGAGGACCGATTGCACGTCGCTCAGCTCGTCGAACTTGTACATGCGTTCGGTGCGGCCGCGGAGCTCGCCGGGAGTCTGCGGGCCGCGCAGCAGCAGAACGTCCATAACGGCGATTTCGCCGCGGGTGAAGTTGAAAACTTCCTGCACGCGGTGCTCGTACTTGGGAACGCGGGTGTCTCCGCGGACCGGGCCGGCGAGGCGCTCGGTTTCGAGGCCGTGGAGAGCCTGGCGAACTTCCGCCTCATCAAGCGCGGTGACCGGATCGCGGTTGTTTTTCTGGTTGCAGGCGTTGACCAGCGCGTTCAACGAAAGCGGGTAGTACTCGGGGGTAGTGATTTCTTTCTCGATGAGTGCGCCGAGGACGCGGGCTTGGGTGGGGGTCAGTTGCATGGGAGCCTCTTACCCACATCTTCGCAGATTTCGGTGAGAGACTCCCATAGGAGCTAAGGCTGGCCGGAGCCGCCGGCTGCTCCGTAGACCTGGCCGTTGGCGTAGCTGGCGTCGGCGGCGGCGAGTTGGACATAGATGGAGGCGAGTTCGGCGGGTTGGCCGGGGCGGCCGAGCGGTGTCCAGTCGCCGAAAGTCTGGACTTTTGCCTGGGTTGCGCCGCCGCTGACCTGGAGCGGGGTCCAGATGGGGCCGGGGGCTACGCCGTTGACGCGAATGCCTTTGGGGCCGAGTTGCTTGGCGAGCGATTTGACGTAGTTCATGGTGGCGGCTTTGGTTTGCGCGTAGTCGTAGAGGTCGGCGCTGGGATCGTAGGCCTGCTCTGAGGTGGTGCCGATGATGACGGAGCCGGGTTTCATGTGGGGCAGCGCGGCTTTGATGATCCAGAAAGGCGCGTAGATGTTGGTCTTGATGGTCCAGTCGAATTGTTCGCTGGAGATGTCGAGGATGGAGGCGTGGGCTTGCTGGCGGCCGGCGTTGTTGACCAGGATGTCGAGGCCTCCGAGACCGGCGATGGCTTTGGCGACGAGTTCCTTGCAAAAGGCTTCTTCGCGCAGGTCGCCGGGAATGGCGACGGCCTTGCGGCCAGCGGCTTTGATGAGGCTGACGACTTCGTCGGCGTCGGGCTGCTCGGTGGGGAAGTAGTTGATGGCGACATCGGCGCCTTCGCGGGCGTAGGCGATGGCGGCGGCACGGCCCATGCCGGAGTCTCCGCCGGTGATGAGGGCTTTGCGGCCCAGGAGGCGTCCGGAGCCGCGATAGGATTTTTCGCCGTGGTCGGGGACGGGGTTCATTTTGCTGGCCAGGCCGGGCCAGGGCTGGGATTGGCTTTCAAATGGCGGCCTTGGATATTTTGTGGTGGGGTTTTCGAGGGGTTGGGCAGTGGCTGGGCCGGATTGACTGTGGGCCGTAGCTGTAGCCGCGGCGGCTGCGGCAATGCCGGCTCCGATGCCGCCGACGACCTGGCGGCGGGAAAGAGATTTACCTGTGTTGACGCTCATGGGGGAATGCTCCTGTACCGTTTCGTTGCGCGGTGGGGGAGCGGGGTTGTGAGCTTGTGATCCCTATTGAGCGGTTGATGGCAGCCGAGGTGCGCTGGCCGGCTTCGGCTAGCCTGGGATGGAGCGATCTTGGAGGCGAATCAGAACATATAAGGAGAACGCTTCCAGGGCGTAGGTCTGCCTGTCCGTACCGCAAAACTCTACTGCAGGCGTTCCCCACTCCCCGATTATTCCACGGTGACGAATTTGGCGACGTCTGGGCCGGGCCGGACGTTCTATGCGACTTGCTCTTGCATACTGTAGCGCAGACGGATCAGTCCTTCGGCGGGTACCGGGACGAGGGCATAGGTGGCTCCGTCTTCGCCCGAGAATTCGACGAGGACGACCGAATCGGAGAGGGGTTCGACGACGGTGCCGACCTGGCCTCGGAGAAGACCATGCTCAGGCAGGTCGTTCAGCAGGGCTACAACGGATAGCAGTTCGGGATTTTGCATGGCGGACTCCTCCTCAAAGGACGTAGCAAGTCGTCAGGCGCGGGACAAATTCACTTGACCGCACTATCCAGCTACTTCGAATCATCGCAGCTTTTCCGTTCCATTCCAACCTGAAATCTATCACGTACCGAACGCCGTATTGGTCGGAAGTACCCCCTTCCGCGTCGTCTTCTCGAGCCGCCCGTTTCAGGGCGGCGTAGAGGACGTCTGCGTTGGCGGCGGTGATTGCAAGAGTGGCTTGGAAGACCCGCGCTTTGTGTCGACCGGCGGGATGGATACGGCTTAAACAGTAGCCTTGCAGCTTTTCCATTTCTATGATCGCGCCGCTGCCGTTGGGTAATTTCATACTGGCTCCGGCTCGAACTCTATTCCACCGTTACCGATTTGGCGAGGTTTCTGGGTTGGTCTACGTCGCAGCCTCTTCTTACGGCGATGTGGTAAGCGAGCAGTTGCAGGGGGACGATTTCTAAGAGCGGCAGCAGGAGCTCCGGCGCTTTGGGGATGCGGATGACGTGCTCGACCAGGCCGGCGATGTCTGCCTGGCCTTCGACGGCGACGGCGATGACGCGGCCCGACCTTGCCGTCACTTCCTGGATATTCGAGAGCGTCTTTTCGTAACGCAGCCGGGAGCCGGCATCGGTCGAGTCCTGCGTGGCCAGCACTACCACGGGTAGCGTTTCGTCGATCAGCGCGTTCGGGCCGTGCTTCATTTCGCCGGCGGGGTAGCCCTCGGCGTGGATATAGCTGATTTCTTTGAGCTTGAGGGCGCCTTCGAGGGCGATGGGGAAGTGGATTCCTCGGCCTAAATAGAGAAAATCGCGGGCGGTCGAGAAGCTTTTGGCGAGTTCTTCGCACTGCTGGGAGATTTCTTTGATGGAATCCAGGATTTTGGCGGGGATTTTGGTGAGTTCTTCGACGAGCGTGAGCGATTCGGCTGGCGTGAGCTGGCCCCCCGATTGGGCCAGATAGACGGCGAAGAGAAAGAGCGCGGTGATCTGCGCCGAAAAAGCCTTGGTGCTGGCGACGCCGATCTCCGGGCCGGCATGGGTGTAGATGGTGCCAACGGCGTCGCGCGTAATCATGGCTCCGACGACGTTGCAGATGGCGACGGTCTTCGAACCGAGGGCGATCATTTCTCGCTGGGCGGCGAGGGTGTCTGCGGTTTCACCGGATTGAGTGATGAGCAGGCCGAGGGCGTTGGGGTCGGCGATCGGCGACCGATAGCGGTATTCGCTGGCGTAGTCCACCTCGACGGGGATGCGGGCGAGCCGCTCGATCATGTATTTGCCGGCCGTCGCGGCGTGCCAGCTTGTGCCGCAGGCGGCGATGTTGACGCTGGTGATCTGGGTGAGGTCGGCGGGGGTTAGGCCCATTTCGGCGAGGAAGACCTGGCCGGAGTCGAGCGAGACGCGGCCCAGCGTGGTGTCGCGGATGGCGCGCGGCTGCTCGAAGATTTCCTTGAGCATAAAGTGCTTGTAGCCGCCCTTTTCCGCCTGGATCGGGTCCCACAGGATGCGCCGAATTTTGAGCGGAAGCGGGTTGCCGTCGAAGTCGGTAAGCTCGACGCCGTCGAGGGTGAGGATGGCCATTTCGCCGTCGTTCAAAAAAGCGATATTGCGGGTGTGGTGCAGGATGCCGGGAACGTCGGAGGCGACGAAGTACTCACCTTCTCCAATACCAAGCACGGCGGGAGGGCCAAAGCGGGCGGCGACGATCTTGTTGGGTTCCCGGGAGCTGAGCACCCCGAGGGCAAAGGCTCCGGTGAGGCGCTTGACGGCCTGGCGGACGGCTTCTTCGAGAGGGACGGGATTTCCGGCCAGTTCGGCGGCCTTCTGCACCTCCTCGATGAGGTGCGCGATGACTTCCGTGTCGGTTTCGGTGATGAAGATGTGGCCCTTTGCGGTAAGTTCGCGCTTGAGCTCAAGATAATTCTCAACGATCCCGTTATGGACGACGACGATGCGCCCGGTGCAGTCGCGGTGCGGATGCGCGTTTTCTTCCGTGGGGCGGCCATGCGTGGCCCAGCGTGTATGGCCGATGCCGTAGGTGCCGTGCAGCGGATGGTCGCGCAGGACCTGCTCGATGTTCTTGAGCTTGCCGGGCGCGCGCCGGATTTGCAGTTTGTCCTCTCCGGGGCAGCCGACCGCGATGCCGGCCGAGTCATAGCCGCGATATTCGAGGCGGCGCAGGCCTTCAAGGATGACCGGGACGACTTCTTTGGGGCCAACGTAACCGACAATTCCGCACATGGGTAGATTGTAGAACCCGATGGGAGCGGTGCCTGCCAGTTTGCGTCCAATTGTGAACAGGGTTCGTCTGATGGAGGACAGGAGCAGGCGAAATGCGAAAGCGAATGCTAACAGTCTTTGCGGGGGTTATCTTTCTCTCGTGCATCACCTTCCTGACGGGCTGTTCGATCCGCCTACGGTTCTATCCGGTAACGGGTCCGGTTGCTACCGCCAAGCCGAGTCAGGTTTTTCTTGGCAAGATCACAGCTTCCTCGGCCTTCAATCCCAAGTCGGGCGGCTTCTCGGCGGTACTCGACGATGGCGAAACGTTCAACGGCACCTGGTCCATGGTGCGTCCGGATACTGCTGGCCACGGAGCTTTAGCGGGGACCAAGCCGATCGACGACGCGTGGGACGGAGTTTACGGAAAGGGCTATTACACGGCGCATGTGCTGGGGCAGCCGGAGTATGGGCGCTCGGTGACCAACGGCAGCAAGGGGACAGTTTTGCAGGTAGAAATCTGTACTAGAGGACCGGAAGCCGGGGAAACGAAGGCAGTGGCGCGGGACAGCAAAGGGAATATCTACAAAGTGACGCCTTACTGAGGAATCCCGTGGGATGATCGCTCAGGACAAATCTCCCGGCAGGATATGCAGTTCCAGCTCCGGCACGATTCGTCGCCTTCCGAGCGGAATCTCAGTTTTCGATACGGTAAGTGTAGTCCTCAATGACCGGGTTGGTCAGGACTTCTTTCGCAACGCGCTCGACTTCCGCCTTGGCAGCCTCAGCCGAAAGCCCCTCCGCGAGGTCGAGCTGGAAGTATTTTCCCTGCCGCACGCCTTCGACGCCGGTAAAGCGCATCTTGCGCAGCGCATTCTGGATGGTCTGCCCCTGAGGATCGAGGACGGAAGTCTTCAATGTGACGTAGACATGAGCCTTCATTTGCCGTAATTATAGTAGTTCCGGCGCGGAGCCGGTATCGGTGCCGGGATTCGGTACGACTTCCGTTGGATTGGCGTTTTGGCCGCATCCGATCAAGAATGATGGAACTGGACCCCAACCCCCCTGAGGAAAGAGTGAGCAATGGTCAATTATCTGGAGCTGCCGGTGGGCGATCGCGCCCCGGAAGTGTTTCGCGTGGTCATCGAAATTCCTAAAGACAACACCAACAAGTTCGAGTACGACAAGGAACTGCACGTCTTCAAGCTGGACCGCAATCTGCATTCCCCGGTGCATTATCCGGGCGATTACGGGTTTATCCCATCGACTTTGAGCGACGACGGCGATCCGCTCGATGTGCTGGTGCTGGTGCCGAGCCCGACCTTCCCCGGATGCATCCAGGAAGTCCGGCCCATCGGACTGCTGGAAATGCTCGACCAGGGCGTACTCGACGAAAAGGTGCTGGCCGTGGGCAAGCACAATCCCCGCTACGCAAACGTGTGGAACCACACCGACGTGTACCCGCACATGCTCAAGGAAATCACCCACTTCTTTTCGGTCTATAAGGATCTGGAAGGCAAGCGCGTCGAGATCAAAGGCTGGCACGACGCGGCCTACGCGCGAGACCACATCATGAAGTCCATCAAGCAATTCGACGACGCCAAAGCGGCCAAATCCTAAGGCGCGACCGCTCAGTCCGCCGCGGTGGTTGCGAGCCGGCGGCGATTCTGGCTCCAGGTGGTGATCCAGTACAGCACCGGCCCCGCCAGCGCGACGAGAAACGCGAAAAGCAGCGCCGAAAAGTGCCCAACCTGCTCATCGCGCGAGGCGTAAAGCGCGTAGCCGATCAACGCTGTCGGCCCCACGCCGAGCGCGCAGGCGAAGGCGAAGTTGCCCGCCTTAAACGGGCGAACCATCTCCGGCTCGCGCAGCCGCAAAACCACCAGCGCGACGAATTCGAGAATCAGGCTGGCGCCGTAGAGAACCAGATCGATCGAAATCAGCCGCTCGAACTTGAGATTGAGGGCCAGCGCCCAGGCGATGGCGCAGAGCACGACCGACACATACGGCACCCCGCGGCGGTTGCGCCGCGTCACGATGCGCGGCAGCATGCGATCCTCCGCCATGGCCACCGGCAGCCGCGTATAGCTCATCATCAGCACGTTGAACATGCCAAAGCCGTTGATGGCTCCCCCCGCAACGACCGCCGTAAACAGCAGCGGGCCGCCGATGGTGCGCGCCGCGTCCGCCCAGGAGCCGGTCGAGAAGTTCGCGACCGAAATCCCCATCAGAGCCACAGCGACCAGCGGCAAAATATAGGTGACCGCGACCAGCAAGGCCGAAGAAACCATCGCCAGAGGATAATTCCGCTGCGGATTGTCCACCTCCTGCGCCACCGTCGACGCATTGTCCCAGCCCATGTAATTCCACATGGCGACCGTAATCGCGGTTTGGATCGAGGCGGCCGTCGAGTCGGTATGCCACTGGATCGCCGGGTGAACGGTGAACCCGTGCCAGAAACCGAGCGCGATGAAGACGGCGAAAGGTGCCAGCAAGAGCACAAAAAGTCCGACTGAGCCCTCGCCGACAGCCGGCGCCCCGCGCAGATTCCACACGCAACAGACCACCACTACCAGCAGCGACCAGCAGTAGCCGCGCCATCCGGCCGTAAGATCGGGCGCAAATCGGCTCAGATAATCCACAAAAATCGTGGGGTAAATGGCCATGTCGAAGACGCTGGCCGCCAAGGACAGCCAACCCTCCTGATACCCCCAGAAAGGCCCAAGCGCCCGGCGCACCCACACATAGAAGCCGCCCTCGGCCGGAATCGAACTGGCCAGCTCGCCGATCATCAGCGTCGTGGGCAGGCTCCAGAGAAACGGCAGCAAAAGCAGGATCAGAATGGCTTTGGCAAAGCCGGCGCCGCCAAGAATGTCCTCAATGCCGTACGGCCCGCCGGATACCATGAAGTAGGTCGCCGCAATCAAAGGAACGATGCGGAGCTTCCGCCGCGCGGGCGTCGCGGAGGCACGATTGAGACCGGCAAAGCGCATGAATCAGAGATTAGCAACGATTGCCCGCTACCCAAAGAAAAAAATGCGGCGCCCCGCCCCAGCAAAAGAATCGCCGCCTCGCCAGGCGCTCGCGCGGCCAAAGCCTAACTTCGGGTATAATCCGAGGATAGCCGGAGAGATGGCCGAGTGGCTGAAGGCGGCGGTTTGCTAAACCGTTATAGGGTCAAAAGCTCTATCGGGGGTTCGAATCCCCCTCTCTCCGCCAGAAACCCGTTTCAAGCATTCCAAAGACATCCAAGATAAATCCTCAAGCCCCTGAAAAATCAGGGGCTTTCGTGTTTTTACGTCCAAAGCGTTACTATGGAAGCCAGTCCC
>Ga0209208_10000850_pt1 | contig 41587 bp, 33 predicted proteins | sample S1TSphfallax_3_FD_187694 | JGI IMG/M metagenome (GOLD analysis project Ga0209208, IMG submission 187694) | Host-associated microbial communities from peat moss isolated from Minnesota, USA - S1T2_Fd - Sphagnum fallax MG (SPAdes) (version 2) | ecosystem: Host-associated > Plants > Peat moss >... | reverse complement strand
ATAGATCTCAGCCCTGTGCTTGATTGAACATTTCTTGATGTATTGTGTTTCTGTTGATATTGTACAGTTGCTAAGCTGATGATGCAGAACTTCTTCCTCACATGAAAAGATATTGTTAAATCAATGATATTGCCATTTACTTTTTCTTGCCTGGAGATCATAAAAATCTCTCATTGTGAACTGGAGCAGTTGATGCAATATGGTTTTCTGGTATGATTGTACGAAGGTTGACATGGTTCAAAGTTTAAAGTTTCTGTAAATACCTTTCCATAGGGAAATTTGGCACAATCAGATTTTCAACAAAGTCTACTGAAAGGTTTTGGGTGTGCATGGAGATGCAAAACTCTGGTATGGAAATTCTAGAATTCAAGCCATGTCATTCTTTTTCAGAATAAATGTGAGATGTTATTCCTTTCAATCCTCTTTCAATGTATTAAATTTAATGAATGTAAGAAATGCTTCTAAAGCTTTTAGAGGAACCGGAAAAGAATAATATCTTTTTGAATTTGAATAGAAATGGTCCTGTTGTGAAGAGAACTAGACCATATCCCAAATAGCAAATAGATGGGATTTTCCATTAGTTTAATAGGGAAGAAATTGGTTATTAATTATCCAATTGTGCCTCAGGAAATATTTAGTACTATCATTGAATTCTAAAAATATTGTTTTGTTTGTTAATGTTTAAACTTTAAAAATTACTGAATGGAATGAAAATGGGAAAGAATGGAATAAAAAAATTGTAATTTAAGAACCTATGATGATATCCAAGTTTGGGAGAAGGAATTCTTGTAGTAATGGCTTAGGGATGGTTTTCAAATAAAACTCATATACTTCCTCCCCTCTCTTCAAAACCCTGGCATGATTCATGATTTGAAACAAAAAAAACAGGAGAAAATAATTTAGATTGTGCTAAAATTTTCAATCATGGGAAAAAGATTGTAAATACTTTGTGTAGTTATATTTCATCCAATAATAAGGAGAGTAGAAATAAAGAAGGAAGCAAAAAAAAAAAAATCTATTTATTTTTTACAGCCCAGGGTTTTCAAACTAATTTGCCTTTTGGAAAATATGACAAAGCAGCCTTCTTTTTGGAATATCATGTGGCTGGGGTTCATGCCAGTGTTGGGTGGTTATTAGAAAGAGGAACTGACACCAGACCCCCGACGGTTATCAGCGATGTTCTTAAGCATTCATAACCATAGTTTCTTAAAAGACAAAGAACCAGTTCTGATGTATAGCCATGGTTCTCAATTTTCTTTTAAGAAAGCAAAAGAACCACCTATAGAGCCACCAGTTCTTTAGTGGTGATTTCATGAGAACTGCCAGTTCTGGTTCTTTGAGGGTTGTGAAATAACCAGAACCAGCAATTCTTTGATTCTGATATTCTTTCGAAAAACCAACCATAGGTATCTGATTCTTAAATATAGGTAAAGACCACTGTTGGGTGGGTACCAGAAATCCAGCTGGGCATCAGAGTTTGAACCTTTCAGGGTATCACACTGATACCCTACCTGAAAACCGGATCACCAGTCCTCATTTGTGTGAGAACCGGATGGTGATAATTGGTTAAGTTTTAAAAAAATAAAAATAGTGACAGCCAGTTAAGGTCTGACCCCTAACCTGAGTAAGGGTCTCAGGAGAATCCTATGTGAAAAAATTAGGGTTAGGTGGAGGCGTCACATTCCAACGGTCACTTCGAAAAAATCATAATTCTTTTATAAAATGCACTTTTCTAGCGTAGTTCTTCCTCTTGCGTTTTTTTCACTTGTGTTCACAAAGGTTAGGCATTGTGTGTGTTGTGTTCTCTAGTGTTTTGTGTTTTTGTGTTTTTTTTATTTTGGAGTTTGGATTTAGGTCATAAAGTTAATTTGTTTTTTCTTTTTTTCTCACCTTTCCTCACTCTCACTCTTTTTTTCCTTTCTTTTTCCTTTCTACTTGTTTCATTTGGCTCTTGTTTTCCATCTTATTGCTACTTCATCATCTTGTTGTGCCTTATGTTGCTTTGAGCTGCTACTTCGTTGCCTCATCTTGTTGCCTCATCATAATATCTTGTCATGCTACCTCTTTGTTGCCTTGTCACGTTGCCTCCTCACGTTGTTTCGTTGTTTTGTCACATTGCCTCGTTGCCTCCTCATGTTGCTTCATTGCTTCGTCACACTACCTTGTTGCCTTGTCGCATTGCCACGTTATTTCATTGCCATTGTTCACTACCTTCTTACTTCACCTCACTACCTCAAAGTACCTTCTAACCCCCCCTTCCCCCCATTTGTTGTTTGGATGCCTTGTTGCTTCATTGCCTTGTGTTCATTGGTACTTCCCTCCTCCCTCCTCTTTTGCAAGGAGGAGCTTGTAGCTTAAAGAAGTGAGCTCTCTAACAACCATTAAAGAAGGGTTTTTTTTTTTTTGGTGTTTTGTTTTCTTTCATTTGTTTTCTTTTGCTCAATTTTTTTTTGCCTTAGATTTATTTTTCGTTTTATTCTAGTTTTTAAAAAAATTCTTATAATATGTTTATTTAGAATGTAATTTGTATTTTTGGTTTATTAATGTGCAGGATATCCATAAACCTAAACAATTTTTCTAAAAAAAATTTATCATTATGCAATTTTGTAATCTTAATGACAAAAAAACAATTGATTTTTTTCCCCTAACCTTCAACCTCATTGTTTGTAAATGTTTTTTTCAAAACTTTATGCTTAAACCCATTGTTTTTGTAAATGTTTTTTTTCTAAATTTTAAACCTTTGTGAATATTTGATTCTTTCTTTCTTTTTTGTCTATGAAAAAAAATTGTCTATTAATCTTGTGCCTTACTTAGCTCTAGAAATATTATTGTGAAAATTGTTAATGGAACAATCCTTTACATATGAAAATGTTGTAATGGGAAATAATGAAACAATTGAAATCTATATGAATGATGACTTCTTGGAAGAAAATGTAAGTGTGTAAACAAAAACAAGCAAGAATCCAAAAAATGAAAAAATGAAAAAAAAATCTTAAAAAACTGCATGCACAAAAAACAGTTGGCAACCACATGGAAGATTATCTTTGTGTTGGATTTTATTGTGTCACTAATTATACAAAAATTTATCTTGAGAATACACAAATCATGCATTGTATCTTTTGTTATCAAGAACTTGTGATAGGAATATATTTGAGAATTCAAACAAGGAAAGGACTAATTTCTTATTACAAGACAAATGGAATAACTTTTCTAAAAAAACATGTGGACGCAAAGCACACTGTCATTGCAAAAATGTTTGAAGAAAAAGTAAATTTTTTGTTGAAAGGAAGAGAAAAAAGATAATCAACAAAGAAAAGAGCAATTGTGTCTAGTGGGTTAATTTTTTAAAAACATTATGTCAAAGAGTCCTTCAAAAAATAGGATGTGCCACAAAAAGAATTTTTAAAAGACTTGGGCCTATTCATTCTCGAGAACAATTTACTAATTTAGTTTGTGGAAAACATGTGGTTGAAATGTTTAATTTTGTGCTTATGTCAAAAAATAAATTTCCTTTCCAAAAGGTAGTTTTTACAAGAAATATTGCTAGGGTTAGTTGAGAAGACAAGTCAAGATTATTTTTCTACAACAACTAGCTTTGATCTTTGGATGTCTAAAGGAGCTTATGATTGAGTAGTGATTGGCAACCATAACATGTAATTATTGGCTTATTTGAAGCAACAAAAACTATTGGTCAAACATTGGCTAGAAGTTTGACAAAGTTATTGGACAAATATGGTTTAAGGAAAAAGATCATTGTTTATGTAAAAAATGAGGGGTCAAATCTCAATGTAGTGACTATTGCATTGAAAGATGTTGTAAACTATGAATCTTTTGGTTTAGAAAAGAGCTTTCATGGCACTTGCTTTGGGCATGTTTTTTCAAAAGCATGTTAATATGGCATTGTAGAGGAAAAGGTGTGTAAAGATCTGAAGTATATTTCTATTAAGTCTGCTCAAGAAGAGTTATAAAAGTGCATCATTTGGCTTAAGAAATCTAGAAAAGGACGGTAAAAATGGAACAAGGCTTGTGTTGAGACTAGCATTTGCCCCAAAAATTTGAACACTCTAATGATAACTAGGCAGTCCTCTTTGTTTCATTATTATTTCAATAGTTTACAATTTTTGAAATTTTGAATTATATAAGATAATTAATCTTTTCTATCATTGCATGTTTTGCATGTTTGTTATCAAGGTCATTATGTTTCAAGAGGCCTTATAATTTCATTCTACCATTGTGTTTTGTTATAGCAAATAGATTATTGTGAGAGTCATTGATCGAATGCTTCCACCTCAACTTGGCATGTTTCTCAAACTATAATGGATTCTCTTTCTCTAATCGCTTCTACTTGTGTTTTTAACCAATCCATGGACATTGATTCCTCAATCATGCTTTACACTCTGCTATTTCCATGACTTTGAAATTGAAAGAGGAAAACAAAATTATTCCTTCATTTGAAAGCCTAATGAAAGATTATTCCATTATTTTTTATGAGTTATCTTTGTTGGCCTCTAACATTAAAAGGGAGGTAGTCAATGTGCTAGACTCTTTCCTTTCATTCTTGAAAAAATATGAAAATAGGAAAGCTCATAAGATGATTTTTTTAATGTTAGACTCTAGGTTTAAAAATCTTCATATATTATCTTCATTTGTTGGGAGGGAGCAAGGTGTTGTTCTTGTTGAGGAATATGATAGAAAATCCTTGTATCATATGTAGGTGAAATGCCATGAGCATTTGCATCCTTTGGTAAGGTTAAATAGGAATTGTGCTAACCACAATATTTTTCAGCATGAATGTAGTTTGGATATTTTTGAGCAAACTGCAAACACAAGTGAACTAGTAGAAGAGCTTGTGAAGAGGGAGTTGCTAGTTTTCAAGAGATATCAATTGGATGTTAAAGGACATCAAATGTCCTCTTCAATGGTGGCAGAAACATGAAGCAATGTTTCCTACAATTGGATTTTTAACTTGATAGATTTTGGGTGTTGTTGGATCTCAAATTACAAAAATAACTTTTTCTTTGGTTGGAATACTTACGAACCTTAGAAATGTCGTTTGCAAATTGAAAATTTAGAGATCAATATTTGTCAACAAAAATTGACCTAATGATCTTAGAATAGGTTGTAAGTCTCCATCTAATTTAGTGGAATTCCTTGAAAAGGATGTAGATCTAGAAGAGGAGTTAAAAGAGTTTGAAGGTGAAAGTGAAAGGGATGAAGTTGTTGAAATGTAAAACTTCAATAAATAAAATATTATTTTGTTTTAAAAAGTTGTTTGTAACAAGGTTTTTAATTTTTTTCATTAGTAAGAAAAATATCGAAATTGAGATTTTAAAAAAATTAATTATAATTTTCTGGATTTTAAAAAAAAAACCAATTAATAAGTAATACCCAGTTTGTGAGAACTGGCAAAGGAGAACCAGCTGTTTTCAAAATTTCAAGAACTGACATATTGAGAACCGGTATATATAATAATACCCTTGCCCAGAATATGACTTTTAGGGGGAAGAAAAAGTGAAAACCAGACCCTTTTATAAACTGTTTTATGAAAACTGGATCCAGCAGTTATCATAAAAATTTGATACCCGCCCAACACTGGTAAAGACAGAATAGGTATTTTTTTATAAATTCAAAAATCTGCATAACACTGGTTTATGCCTACATTGAAACTCACAATACCATGTGTTTTATTTTCACTATGGTACTTCAACTGGATATGGCATCATGTGAGATAAAATGCCAGGGTTCTGTGTTGCATCTATTAAGATATAGAGACTGAACCATTGTGAATGTCAACACTGTGCTCTTCGGTTCAAGGAATTGCCAGTCCGACTGAGTGAAGAAAGCAACCTATGATCATATCAGTTGAGCAGAAAACAAATCTTGGCCGAAGGCATTCCTCTTATCACCCAAAAATAAAAATGGATGTAAGAGTCAAGTGCCAGTGTTCATCTCTTGCATATATGCATTGCTTTGAATACATTGTTACAAAAGTATTCAAAATGCTGATTACTCCAAAGGAATGCCTTTTCACACTTCCTTGGAGAATGTCATATCCATTTTGCCAGTTGGGTGTTTGCTGTTCAAACAGGACGAAATAGAAGAGTATTGCATTAGTGAGAGGTCTTCATTCTTACTCTAATCCAGGTATTATGTTGGGTTGCTGCTGTAGCTAACACAATGACAACAAAGAAGTCCTTGTGGCTCTTCACCTCCATATGTCACTGCCTCTTCTCTTCCTTATGTGCCTGCCATCAATTTGGAGAACTATCAATCTGTATACAATCTAAGCTGTGTTTTCTGTATTAGTTAGTATCCAAGCATCCTTTACTTGCTTGTAGGGTAGCCCTTCTTGAGCTTCTTGATGCCCAAATTGCTGTAGTCAGCAATGTTGATGCCCACATCCTCGTCAAACTCAATGCTGAGCTCCTCCTGCATCACCTCTTCTTTTGGGTTAATTGAACAAGTTCCTCAATGTCATACAAGGCTGGCAGTTTGCATCTTTTGGGTTAATCCAACAAGTTGGTAATATTTGATACAAGGCTGGCACTTTGCATGTTAGTTCCAATATAAAAGCAAACCTTGAGCTGTTTCGAGTCCTCTGTCATAGCCTCAGTTATTGTCGCCCACAAATCTCTGAACATATTCTTTCTCTTCCTCCACATCCCCAACTTGAGATTGTAAGCCTCTTCCACTTGCTTCCGCTCCTCAGGAGCCACAAGTACTGTTCCTTGGCGCAGTACACTCAACTTGGTCTCCATCTCACTGATCTGCACCCCTACACCTCTTCTGTAAGTATCCCAGCCCCAGTACTGGAACAGACGGGGAGAATTTGTGTCACTGGACATGGTCCAATTTTGACTGCTCAATTTGATGACAGCACCTTTCACAAGATCAAAGTAACTTAGATATAGCTATATTTCTACTTGTATGAAAGGAGCATCTCATGAGAACTAGTACCCCTCATATGGTTTCTATTGCCAGTGCCAACTAATCTTCTGCATTAGAGCAACATCTCAACAGTAGAGGGCATGATCTGATGATAGCCATGCATTGGAGCCATCCATTCTTCACATGGTGTGCAAGGCATTAGGAAGGTTTAAATGAGGCACTCCCTGTGTGCATGAGGTTCTGGTGCAACTACTGGGATTCTGTCAGCATGGATGTGGGTAAGCCTGAGTTCCTTTGAACATGGAGTGAGGGAGAACTGTACCTCCACATTCAGTTTCTTTGCCTTTTCTCTGATTTGATCTAGTGTCAGACTTGTTTCTGTGGAACGAACTTCTGCAAAATTGTGAAACAGACAGAGACAACAGTAAGACTTGCACATATATATTGCACCCCAATACTCCAAAAATATGTGCTCTGGATTTCTCCTGTGTCCTGTGGGTTTTTATTCTGAAAGCATCACATCAGGACACAGGTCCTATGTTCATAAATTGTCGAGGCAACTGTAGACTAACCTGCCTCAAGAGTGGTGACACAAGCTCGAAGAGCAGAGACATGAGCCTGCAGGCCATCATTCTGCTTCTTCATCTCATCTAGCTCATCAAGGTTGGGGATCTCAAACTGTGCCTGATTGGCAAGGTACACTTTCTGCTTTCCATACTCTTTGAAAGAGATCTTGGCATCAGCTGCTAAAGTGTCCAGCACCTTCTGCACCAATGCCTTTTTGATGCCATGCTTTTGCAGTGAATCTGACACATTTTGAGCATTCAAAGGCCTGTTTTGCTGTTGTCACACAAACCCCAAAACCCGCAAGCTCTCAAACATAGCAAATGTCTGCCAACAAACCCCTAACACAGTCTAAATCCTCCACAAACTACCTCCACACTGCTGACATCTGACTGCAAAGATTATGACAGCTATCTTCAAAGGTATTGGAAAATATCTAGATACTGGAAGCAAGTGTTTGCAGTCAGTTATGCTATTGCTGGTGCTTTCATGCCTAATCATGACACAGGTATGCTTACAATGGTGATACTCCTCAGCTGTCTACATGCATAGTTAAGAAAGAAGTGGTGGAGATCAGACAGCGATGCTCTGCAAAGCTGCATTGTCATGTGAATTACTGCAAACCACTTCCTATGAATTGCATCTACCACACTGCAATTCATTTGTTGTTGGAGCTTGCAAAGGAACACACTATAGGAATTCTATTCTAGTTGCATTCCTGAACAGGGATGAGAATGAAAGGGTTGCTTCAAAGCAGCTGAGAATTGAGAGCTAGAAGGTGATAGCCCATTAGGTACCTCATTGACATATTGCAACACAATTCCTGCAAACAAGATACAGAAAAAGCAAAACAAGGATTCAGCAGTTTGTGTCCCCCTATGAAAACTCCACAAGCAAGAAGTACACATTAGAGAAATCCTAGAAGATTATCACGCCCATTGCTAGCAGTTAGGAATGTGATGAATTCTTGACAAAGAAATGTGCACTCCCACTGGTTGCAAAACTCCATCAGGATTAATAGAAAGAGGAAGGAGCAAGCCGAGTGCATAGTGCATACCTTCAACGCTGTCCTGCTTAGGCGCCATGCGTGATAACACCCCAAAAGCTCCAAATCCTGCTGAGCTCTCTTCTAATCCATGAGCACCTCGAAGCTTTGTCCGATTCTCGAGGTGCAGCACAACACCCAAATCCACTAGAAAGCCCGCGCACAAATAAATTCTTCTGGGTAGAAGCTCCAACCCTCTCTTCTCTCTACTCTCACCTCGGTCTTGTTGGTTGCCCTAATCAGGAAGTCGACGGAAGAGGAGTCGCGGAAATCAATGACCATGTCAAGAGAGCGACGAAAGCAAGACTCATTCGTCAACGATTGCCGCCCATTTTGAGGATTCAATTCTTTGGGTCGGTTGGGATCCTGCACAAAAAGTGTTCGAGAGACAAACAACCAAGCTTCTCTTCTAGAACCAAAAATTTTCTTGCTGGCTGCTGTGTGGGATTTGTCTTATCAGGGAAGTGCACCATGTGATCCTGACTGAGCAGCGCAAAGATGAAGGCTGAGGAGGATTTCCCAATGAAGGACTTCAAAGTCTACATTGAGGTTTTACAAGCTTTGTTGCTTCGTTTTCTGTATCCAGATGTCAGGCATTTTGCTGCTATGATTTGGTGGTCATGATTTCCTTTGTTACTGTGTGCCAAAATGTTCACTTGTAGATTATGACGCCATTGAACCTCGTACATTGTGTCTTGAAGATGGCTCTTTCAACTCTCCCCTTTTGGTCCAAATCCATCATGCCAAGAGAACTGAAACTTGGCAAGAAGACAAGTACCTAAACAGTGCAGCAGATTGATTTGTGTTTGCTCAAAATTGGAAAGTAATGCAGCTGAATGTTTGCAGAATTTGTCTGATCCCTGCACCTGTCTTTTTTGCAAGTTCCTGCACATCTTTGTCTTCAGGTTCTTTCTTTGAAGGTGCTCTCTTCCGTGAACCTCTCTTTCAAATGTTTCTACTGGGTTCCTTAATCTTTGTGTTCCAGTTCTTTCTTTGAAGATGCTTGCTACTGTGATTTTTTCTGTGTATTTTCTTGGGCTTCTTTTATCTTTGCCATCGTTGGCTTCTTTATCATCGTCATCTGCTTAGTGTTTTGAAGATGCTTTCTTTGCCCACAAACTGTGAAACATAAGAAAAGAAGTGTTACAAATACATAAGAATTTTGTGCTCTGGTATGTACATCTGGGGGAACACCAATATGCTTCAAACATAGTTGCCCAACCCTCTTTTTTCTTTGTAATATTATGTATAGAAGTGGAGGCATCTGTTCATGTGTGGAAAGGGTTTTGTATGCTTACAGTGTTAAGTAAACTCAAAAGAAGCTCACAGAGAAGAAGGAAATGTGACTCAACAACATCTGTATGGCTTTCAAGCTGATGACTGTAATTGATGGCAAGAGAGATTTGGCCTGCTACATCTTAGAACTCGAAGGTTCATGCTATGGATTTAGATATAGAACCATGAGAAGTTATGCACAGGTGACAACCATAGATTGTCAGTGAAACAAAATCCCCAAATACTCATCACCTGTGCATATGCTGATTGGTGCAATTGTGTTTTATTGCAAATATGAAGATAATTCGTACATCTCAAAACATCATACTATGTCATCTGGAATTCAACATCTGAAGACTATAGTGGACTGTTAAGGAACAATGCCAGGAAATTTTCTCTCTTCTGAGAATGTCAATGGGTGAGATCTCATATGTAGTTGTGCTGATATCCTTGCATGGAAACTGTAGCCTCTTTCTTTGTCTGTGTTAGAAGAGTTGCCTGTTCACTGGAGTGTGCAGCTGAGGGACACAGCTGAGAGGAAAGTTGAAGGCAGGGCTGAGTGGCAATTGCAGGCAGAAGAGTGGCCTTATGACAAGCACTAAGACAGACACAAAAGCATATACTATACTAGAAAATAATGTTGTGTTGTCACTTTGCTACCATTATTTCTGTTTGCAGGATGCTCATAATTATTCCATTTGTTTATGTGTTAGTAATTGTACTGATCAATGCTATTGATGATTGGATTGCTGCATGGATTCACATGCTGTTAGAAGTTCTGAGAGCATTGGCGAAGCATTCTTCGATTTCAGTTGGTTGATTCTCTATCAATGGTGAGACCCAGATGAGGGGAGTTGGCAACTCAATGAAATTGTCAACTTGAACACTCATAAACCTAGTCTGGGTATGTGCACTCAAACCCAATGAATGTTTCTCTATGTAGAGATGCAAATACTGAAAGTATGCAATGCTAATTAAGGTTCCTGTCTTTTTTGAACTGAGTACTTGAGACCTTTTGATGTGCTAACTCCACTGTTGACTTTTCCCTGCCTTTAAGATGCAATTGTGGTGCTTTCTTATCAAACCAAAACAAAACGACCGATGACACAATTAGGTGAGTGAAAATAGCTTCTATCTATCAAATCAGTCCTCTAATCACATAGTTAGTATGAGAGAGCAAGTTCAGTTCTCACCAGGCTTCTGGGAGAGGTACATACTCAGGCATGTGGGAACTAGGCTCTCGCCCAAGAGTCTTTTCATGTGTCAATTGTGTTAACCCAACACATGGCATTACCATCCATTTGCATTTGCAAAGCCACAAGTATCTGAAAATGATCCATCTTGCTGCTGCATGTTGTTCATCCTTTTTTGTTTATCCATATTTTACTTACTCAACTCCTTGTTTTTTCATGATTCCTGTAACTTCTTTTTTTCTTCTCCCTCTCTTTTGTTTGCAAGGATTCTTTACAACTTTTGAGTTGCTGCCTGATGCAAGAGTGTGAACAAAGGCCAGAGTGAACCAGCACCACCCACCAGCGCATGATGCAGGTTGGATGATGTGGGGACAGGAAACACTCTTTTGTTGTATTCCTGCTCCATAGCTAACCACCTAGCCATGTGACTACTCACCAGTGTTGTGCGGGTATTGGAAATGGCGCCCAACCCTGACTGGTTATCAGAGTGATTCTTTAATCTCATAACTGCCGTTTGCTTATCAGACAACCAGTTCTAGTATGTAACCACAATTCTTGAAAAAATAATAATGATGAAAGATCTGCCAAGAAACCCGCGGTACTTTGCTGGTTCTTTAATAAAAGTTGGTGGTTTCAGTTTGTGAAAGAAATGCAATCATTGGTTCTTTAATTCTGATTCTTTTGAATTGGTGGTTCTTGATTTTAAAATTCCAGAAAACCAGAACTAAAGGGTTTTTGACAAAATCAAATACTTGCACAACACTGGTACAGATCATTCACATGCATCCGCTAACTTGGTTAGCCACCAATTGCTTTATGTACTTTCCTACATACATAGTAACCACTTAATATCAATGCTTGCCACCATGTATAATTCATTGAGGTCTGTACTTTTTGCCTTTATCTTACTATCATGTTTGTATAGGATAATTCTTGGCCACTATTGTTCGTCACTACAACAAAAGGTGTCCTTGTACGCCAAGTGATTTCATTGGATTTTGATGAATTCTCTAGTTGTACTGAATAGGGACCACTGAAGAAACAATGAATTCATTGATCTGATGAACCATGACTAGTGAATTGCACCTACACTTTGTAGTAGTGCGTGGACACAAGAATCTTGGAGTATTCAAAAATCATTAATCCTCATATTAAATTTTGTGTTTTGCATGCTAGTGTTTTGATCTATGAATTTTTTAATGTAGCCTAAGTGCCATCATCCATGGCAAGATGTAGAAAAAGTGGCAATCCTTTGTAAGAAGATTTTAGCTAATCTGTCTATAAATAAAATATGACACACAAGTTTTTAATCCTCCTATCTCTATTTCTAGCTACTTACTGAAAGCAAATATGGCTATCTGATAATTATATATATGTATATATATTTCGGGGTTTTTTTTACACTTATGTTGATTGAAAACACCCAAATAACTTCATTTTTTAATCTTTCATTTAAAATTTGCATTAGTAAAATTTTGGTAAAAATATAATTTAAAAAAAAATTGCTACAACTAGAGATGGCAAGAGGGATGGAATGGGACGATAAATACATTTGTTGCATAGGGACATCCCTCCTAGCAACCTTGATTGTCACCGCAAGCATTGAAATGATGGAACACATATAGGTAAAAGTTAAATACTAGTTTGAAGCTATAATTGTTAATTTGTTGCAAAAATTTCTTAAGTGTTTAGCTCCCATCTAAGTTGTTCATATAAGATTGAATTTCACATGTCCATCTAGCAAGAAGATGCATGTTCATCAATTTTGAAATACTGCATCAAAAAAGGAAGGTAGATTGACCAAAAGTAACCTTGTTTTTTCCATTTTTAGGTTTTTGTGAATGTGGCAAAAAATTATACCAATAGAAAGCACATATGGCAAAAAAACTTTAAAATGTTCCAAAAATTTATCTAGCAAATGTCATTTTTATGAAAAGGCCCTTGGGCAAATACATAAAAGGCCACCTAGTCCATGGTGGCAATGAAACATATTTTTTTGGTTATATCCTTTGGATACTAAAGCCCCAAATCCATCAATATCTAGCTATGTGCACTAGATGTTACTAAAAAATATTGGCTATAAAGCTAAGGTAAGAAATGTTATCTAGCAACAAGCATATGAGAAGAGGGGTAAGAAATTACTAATAAAATTTAAGCATATCAACATTGGTCATTTGCTGATTGAACATAAGACCACATTTCATAGGTGTCTTCATAAGGAAAGTTATGAAATGTGAAAAGTTTTTGTGCATACATAAAAACAACTAGCTAGAGATGGTTGTTCAATCTATTCCACACTTTGTTATTCAAGAATGCAACAAAACTACAACATCGTTCATCTTCAACAAAACCAAGCACATGAACCATGGCAATCTTTGCCACTTTTTAATATTCAGGAAAAACATTAGACAACAATTATGATGCATGGATAATTTACCACATGTGGGTGAAAGGATTGATGATGGTAGGGTTAACCTTGTCAAATGCAAAAGTCAAAACTTCAACCATAGTTTGAATATTGTTGGATTTCATGGTAAATTTTAACAAGCTTTGTTGAACATTCAAATCCCAACTTGAGATAATGATAACAACCATAGGCACAAATTTGTCATCCTTGGGTTGTCCACATGGATGTGGGCTACAATAAAAAAAATTCAGCACTTCAAGATGTCGAGGAAATGTCACATTTGTATTTGTTTCCAACCAATATTGGGGATAAACAATCCCCATAACATCCACGACTGCTTGTCTAGGAAATTGTGCATCCAACCCTACTATCAAGTCTTCCACAACCTTTGCCATCTAACATAAAACAAAACATGACAAAGGCAAAAAGATAAAAAGAAGACCATTCAAGTACATGGTTCTACAAATTGGACAGAGGCAAAAACATAAAAAGACCAAACCACAATTCATGGTTATGGAAATCCAACAAAAGTAGAACTTAGATAATATAAAAGGTCCAAAAACCAAGTTCATGGTTTTAAAAATCTAACAAAGACAAAAAGTTAAGAACATTGGGCTAGTTCATGATTATGGAACTTTGACAAAGGAAAAAAATTTAATATTTGACCATATGATTTCATGGTTTCAGAATCTCACAAAGGTAATTCATGAAAAAAAGACCATATGAATTTAACGTTCTAGAATCTAACAAAGGAAAAATATAAGAAGATTCATTTAAGTTCATAATTCTAGTTCATGATAGAAGTGTGATCATGTAGGTTCATGGTTACAAAATCTAACAGAAGAAAAATATAAGAAAATTGATCTAAATTCAAAATTCCATTTAATTTGATAAAAGCAAAACATATAAAAATTGATCTAAATTCAGAGTTTTTGAATCTAAGAAAGGCCAAATATAAGAAAGTTCAACTAAATTCATAGTTCCAAATTCTAATAGAAGCAAAACATATGAAGATCATGTAGGTTCATGGTTACAGAATATGAAAGAGGCAAAATATAAGAAGATTGATCTAAGTTCAAAGTTCGAATATAAGAAGATTTATTTAAGTTCAAAATTTTAGAATTTAACAAAGGCAAAAGATATGAAGATACCTTAAGTTCATCGTTATAGAATTTGATAAAGACAAAAAATAAAAAGATCATAATTAAGTTCATGGTTTTGGAATTTAACAAAGGTAGAAAGATAAAAATACCATCTAACTTCATCCTTCTAGAATTTGACATAAACAAAAAGAGGTGAAGACCATTTGAATTCATTATTTTGGAATTTGATAAAGGTAGAAAACTAAAAAGACCTTCATAGTTCATGGTTTTGGGATATGACAAAAGTAGAAAGATAAAAAGACCATCAAATTTCATAAAAGTACCTAACTAAAACCAAATTTACAAAATTCATATCAACAAAAATAAGAAGGGTTGAAGGATTTATGTTTGCATTTAACTTTCACAAGTTGTACCATTATGGCAAATGTAGCTTGTGTCACCGGTAACATAACATTTGTATCAAAACATAGTACACCCAAATGAACCCATATTTTTTTGCCATTTATAACAAAATATAAGATGCTCGAATGCATTCTATGTTATAATTAGTCATTCATTTTGTATGGATTTGTTGGTGGTCACCTTGTAATAGTCCATGGAAGGACCAAAACTCATTTCCTTAGAATGACAGAACAACATCATAGTACAAACTAGATAGTTAACCTTGGCATACTTTAATAGTAGTTCTGAAATTGGATATGAAAATATCCCCCTCTTGTGCAAATTTGAACATGGATTGCATGCTCTCCATAAAGGATAAAATACATGCCAACCCAAACAACATATGAACATTAGAAAGAAGACCCAAATTGGTCTACACATACACCATACAATGCATAATTGCCAATATACATCATTTTTGAGATTTGCAAAAAAAAAATAAAAAAAAAAATACACCATGTTATCACGATAATCAGCTAGACCAAAAACATAAAAATTAGAGAAACCTATAATGTTACATAGATGCATAATGGCAATTTACAAAGATAGAAATACTTTTGCCACATGGATTATAGAGTAATCAACTTGCATCACTGCAATAAAAGGGCAATATCCTACCATGATTCTCTTCAATAAATCAAGCATGGACATCCATCTTATTTTGACATTCTTGAGGATTATATTCCTTTTTGTCTTTAGGGTTTGAGCAAGTTTTTGGAATTCCATGTCTCTGTGGTGAATGGTTAAAATAGTCATACATGTTCAACATAAAGCCCTCAATTTTAATAATGAAGGCCAAATCTCCTTAAGGGGGGACACTAATAAAAAAAGTAGAAAACACGTGAGTAAAAATATAGGGTGCAATATATTGGTTGTTAAAAATAGGGTACATTTTATTCAATTCAGGGTATTTTTGAAGGTGAGGGTATACCATGAATAGAATTTGAATTGAATTATTTTCTAATTCCCCTTTCCTAAGGGTTTGTTGATTTATTATAGGACAAAATTTGGACCCCGTTGGGCCCATAATCACATGTTTTCAAATGGGTACAATCCTTGGCAATGTATTCCCCCCCTTTTTTCACCCCAAGTTAAAGTAAGTCATGAATTGCAATCCTACGATTAGCATGTTTGGTTAAAGTTTCCCATTTACATCTCACAATTTTGTTCTTGTTTTCAACCAAGGAACAAACTTTACACCTCACAATTTGGATAATCCCACTAGCAGCCACTAACCCCTTACCCATGGTAATTTTGCTACCCATTTTGCTTGAAACTTTTTACTACTTTCATATGACTTTTTGCAAGGCTTTTTGCCAATACCATCCACAACAAGCTTCTGTTTCTTCCCTAGGGGGTGAACTTAGGGATCAAATTGGGAGTTTGATAGCTGCACAATTTCATCAAGATCGATAGTTATAGAATCAAAGATTTCAAGGAAGACTTCATTAGGATTTACATCAATAACATTAAGGATTTTGAGGACTTCGAGTATTGCAAAAGAAAAATTAGGGTTTTGGAGTTCTGGGGATTTGGTTGTTCCTACTGGGTTGACATTTGATTCTAGGGATTTAGGCCAAGTTCTAGCTAGTGGCAATTTTGGCCCACTATCAGAAGAACTATACAACCTTGGGAACATATTGAAATTAGATATAAGGCATAATGGCATGGTAAGGGTTGGGTTCTTGGAATAGTTGAGCATTGGAAGATTAAAGAAGACATAACAAACAAACTAGTTGAAAATAAGGAGAGAGGCAAAAACATTGTGAGACATGGGGGTTGAAACTAGCCGAAAACACAATGAGAGGTAAACACTATGAAAAAGGAGGGGTCAAAGCTCTTTGAACTTTGCTCACCAATAGACAAAACCACTATGAAAGGGTCAAAACTCTTTGAACTCTACTTGCAAGTAGCTGAAAAAATAATGAAGGAGTCGAAGTTTTTAAAACCCTTTTACATAAGAATAAACAACTCTAAAGCATAGAACAAATCGAACAGAAAAATGCACAATGTAAACAAAACCTTGAAAATCCAAATAAAATCAAATTTAGAGTGGTTTAAAACATTATGAAGGGGGTTGAATCTCCTTTAGACCCTCCTTGCAAAAGAAGAATGGAAAAAACTTGCAAAAAAACAACAAAAGGTTTTGAACAAAAAGGATTTGCATAAGAAGAAAACTTTTAAACGAAGAAATGGAATAACAAGTTGTAAGGTGTGACCAAGAAACTTACCTTGAGTTTCACTTTGCAAATTTGAGTTGAAATCCAATCTTTAACCTTCCCGAGTCCCAATCTTGCCATTATTCAAAGTTGAAATGACCACCCCCATAATTATGCACAAATCCACAAGCATAAGTACAATATCAACCTTCACAAAAACAAAACAAAAACAAAAACAAGAAATTGGAAATGAATTGAAGGATTGGGAATTGGGAGTGGTTGTTTCAACTTTCAAGCATAGTAAAATGTTTTGTACATTCGTCACATTTTTGGATAGCTAGCAATAAGTAAGAATGAAAAAGACGATTTAGGCAATCACAACTACAAGAAAAACAAATCTTGGCGAATTGCATTAAAAGAGCTTGCAATAAGTTTGGTGAAAGAATTACACTCTTAAGCACCACTATTGGCAATGGCAACAACTTTAATAGAACAACAAGGCTCCTGTTGAAAAAGTTTGTAGTTGCCAGGGGTGATTAGAATTAAGGTTTTGGCAAAAAAAAAGGCAATGAGGTCACATCCTTGGTGTTTACATCAACCAATTTTTTGATGATCTAATCACATTCGATGGATGTACAATAATGACCTACATGTTCATCCAATAATGATGATGGCAAAATACACCTTATACATCCTACTAACCCCATCACACCACCTCAACAAATGTCAAAATCTAGCCACAAATTGTTGGGAAAAAAATAGGTTGACCAAAAGATACCCTAACAAAATCAATAGATTTTTCGTTTACTAATCATAAACTCATCAGAATAGAACTAAGCTAAAAGCATAATAGCAAATTCTTAAACCTTGTTTTTTATTAACTTTTACAACATAGAGACTATGGACCTTAAGGGATCAAATCGCTCGCGATTTCCACTCAAGAACCAACTGGTCATTTTTTGTGGCAATTTGTCATTCAACCCCAAGCTCAAATTCCCAAGAATGCCTCAATTTCATCAGCCCTTCCCATTGAAAATGGACAAAGAACGACAAATTACTGGACAATGCAACATCATAATTCAATGAAACCCATTCCCGTCTGCATAGTGTATTTCCCTAGGGCTCTTGTAGAGGTATTCTCTTTTTCAAATATAGACAGACTGATAACTTCTCACAATTTCCCAGATAGCTTTCAACAAGATGATGTTGCCATGAATGCTCATGAAATCCTAAACACTGTCATCCCACAATTTCCCAGATAGCTTTCAACAAGATGATGTTGCCATGACCACTCATGAAATCCTAGACATTGTCATCCCTTCCCTCTTTATGGTCCATGACTTTTATAATTAGACCCTTCTATTTCTTTTTTGAAGTCCATGACACAATGAAAAATTTATTCCAACAAAGAAAACTGAGGATCAACACCGGGCCATTCTTCCCGAACTATTTCTACTAACAACACTCTACAAATCAAAATCACACATGCATATCCCAAAAGAAGAACTTAGTTCTATTGCACTCCCTGTCCTCAATCAAAGACCAACATTCCCTTGTTATAAGTTCCTGCTCAGTCCTCTCCCACCTTCACCAAATCTGCCACACCAACCAGCCCTCAGCTCCGTGATCCACATTTTCATTCAAGAACCCACCAAAAACAGCTATGAACTGGCTCCATCACCAACTTAGCAGTTCAGTTTGATTGAAGAGCAAAAATCAAATACAATCCTGCAAACAAATGAAACACCCAAAACACAAGAAAGAACACAATACATCAACTTTTGGCATCCACAATTCTTGATGATGAATAACCACTCCATATTTTGGCACCGTCTGCCTCACATCTGTCGCCTTTTAAGGTTCTCATAGTTCATCCATTCACCTCCACAGATAAAAATTTCAACACCATTTCAGCATCACAGTACTGTGTTCTTACCACATTTCATAAATATTTGTCAATTTGATAGTGGGCTGATTGTCCCACATTTCATACTAACTTGTGAAGGTTGCCAGAGCAGCCATCTGTGGTCCTAGTGTAGCTTAAAACTTCAACTTTATTTTTGTACCTCAAAAGAATTAGTACACTAGTGACCACTTTCAATTTCAACCCTTGGGGCCACCAGCCAAGTGGAAAGCAATTGCTCTAGTGCCTTAGCAGCTATGACACGAATTTTTTTTTTTCCAGAAATGTTGAAATATTCATAATTTTGTTGTGGAAGAACATAACTTTGTGAAGGAAAATAAAGAATCTTTGAGAATGTTCTATTTTCGACATCGAATTTTCATAATTAATTAATTATTCTACAGACATGTGTTGGAATTGCCCTTGTACTATGGCATGAAAGATTCACAACTGAAACCAAGGTGCTTAGCCAAAACTGGAGGTTCTTTGATTTTGGTGGAATACTTTTCAAAAACCTTGGACTGACTGGAGGTTACAAGTTATAACCAGTGTTGGTGGGATATTGCTATTTTTGCAATAGCAAGCTGGGTAGATCATCACAATAATTTCAAAATTTACATCTGCTGGTTATCAATCCATTGGCAAAATAATACCCCTGATTATCAATTTACATGGTTATTTTATTGGTAATGATTGTTGGTTATTTGTAAAGGTTGGTTCCTAAACATCCACCTTAAAGTATTGCCAGTTATATTTCTTAGTGAAGCTAGGTGTTATGATTAGTAATAGCAGTTTTTTTATTTTTGATCATAAGCATGTGTAGGGTTTTAGCCTTCATAACCTACCTAGCTGAAATTCCAATCATCTAAGTAGGTTATTAAAATCTGAGAATTCAGTAACTGATGGGTAACTGATTCAGTAATTTTAAGAATCACCCAACAATGAATGGTCAAAAGTTGTAACCAACACAAGAACAGGAAATTTTCTTGTGGATACCAAACCAAAAAGGGGGCAGAATAAAAGATAACCCAAGATAGTTGGGCACCAAAAACTCCACTAAATGTGAGGACTAATAAGAGGGGATTCAATGAGTTGCAACTAACCAAGCTGACCAGGGTCATTGAATGAAATGCTGAATTGACCAGGTGCAGTGAAATTTGAAATGTCAAAATTGTGACCTAATTGCTATATACAATGGAACATTGGCAAATCAAAAGCCTCCCAACCAGATTTGGCAAGAATTTTCAATTGGCTAATTTTTAAACCCAACTTTTGAGCTAAGTCAGTTGTAGTTTCACACTTAGGACAGCACTTGTGGTGTTTGTATGGTTTATTGCCAACTGCTTCTTTTGTTACAATACACTTGGTTCCTTGTTTTGCTACACAAGAATCTAAGTCAATTGTAAAGCTCCTCTCAAATGGAAAACATCGAGTTTCCACATCCCAATTCGTGAGGAACCTAACAAAGAATTTCTTCACAATTTGTGAGGAAGCCCTCCAAAACTTCAGGCACAAAACATGGTAACAATATGCAAGGTATCAATCTTGTTGTGAATAATGCTTTGTTAACTCTTGTAACTTTAGGCACAAAAACATGGTAACAATATGCACGATATCAACCTCCTTGCTAATAACAATGCATGGTCAACTCTTATAGGCAGTGATGGAAAAACAGCAACTGTTTAAAGTCTGCAAGTGGCCTTGATGTTTGGAACCCTCCTAACCCTTGGGGCATTTGATCCAACTTGATAAAAAAAAGTGCCATTTAAAAGTCTCAAAAGTGGTCTGAAGTCTTAATGTCTTCAACCGTCCTAATCAACACTTGTTAAGAATGAATATTTGCCACTTGGCTAAAAAAGAATCCATTGCTATTCATACAAAGGAATTTTTGTGAAAGAAAAGCATGAAAGTCACCATATTTGGAGGAAACAATTTCTGAAATGGCCACAATTGATTCAGACCAGATACAATGGATCACTCAATTTTTCAAATTTTTTCTTCATGATATGAGTAGGGAGCTCTTATCCAATGCTATGCTGCCACAGTAGAGAGATGCTCCTTCACAATCAGTTATGGGATGAGCTCACTTGTTCACATTATATGAATCTCATATTGGATCCATTACCGCATGTGGCTGCATTTGAGTGGATGAAAGTGACAATATATCTCATCATATATTGGGCACAGATCTCATTTGGCAGAGTCACCAGTCACTACTAGCAAAGCCAATGAAGATTTTCAAACTAAAACTAGCCATTTAAGGATATATAGGCTTTGAAATGTTTGGAATCCATGTAAGGGTAATGCTGTATGGGCTTCACAATTCTACCAATCTTGGTGAAGTTAAAGGCAAAATATTAACATTTGACCCATAATTGTATAGAAGCAATCCAAGTTTCGATTCGTAATCAGATGGCACCTTATGCAACAGATCTTACTTCCTCTCATACTTAACGTAAAGTGCTGCCTCTAATGTCTTTCTCTCATGAAAAGAAATCTCTTTGGGTCTTTACACTACGTAACACCCACAGGTGAGAGCGTCCCAAGATGCAACACCATGCTCCACTTTGCAACCAAGGGTATTTTGGCCTCTTGGCACCTTGGACAGAATGTTGTGACCCACATAAGGTACTTTGCAGACTGGTCAATGTTAGAGTGTACAGAACAAGAGAATTTCTTTGTGCCTAAATCTTTCTGCAGCCTCTGAATGTATAGTCATTCTGGTTCCTAGATGGAAGAGTATCACATTGGGTCATGAGCTACTTGTTAGGATGAAAACAGTACATGGGAAACAAAGAGGGGGATCAAACTAGTTTTCTTGGAAAAATTGGTTGTCACAGGAGTTTTTCCACCCCTGGTTTTGGATTTGCATTGCCTGAACCTTCACTGCTTGCTCATATTCTTCATTAATTTGAAGTGTTGTCAGGGACAAAAAAGGTCTGTAAATCTTGTGAACTGATACCCAGTTTCATCAAATGGTACCCAATTTCACTAACTTTCCAGCAACACTCAAGGTGGAATTTGGGATTGGAACAGGGATCACAACCCAATACCCGAACGAGACTGGTATGAAAGTTTTAAAAGACGATGTTTGTGTCCCAAGGCCCATATTCATTGTGAACCCTAAACCCTAAACCCTAAAGGGTGCATGCAGTCCTAGGTCTATTTGGAACATGATCCAGATAATGTGGACTAAAAGGTTTATTCTCTCCATTTTACAAAGTCTAGAAAAAGAAGAGAAGCTGTACTGTGACCTAGGGGTAGTAGATTCTGCTAACCCTAACCGCTCCACCTTCTAATTGTCTACTAGGCTGTGTTCCAGCATTTTTTTGGGGGTCAATTTTTGCCACTTGGCAACCAAAAATTCCAGTGTCATTCATACAAAGGCTTTTTTTGGGAAAAAGTGCTAAAGTGGCCAGATTTTGAGGATTTTTTTTCATGGAATTTCATTATTTAAATAATAGTTTCCAGCAGGTTGCCAAAATATGGCAGGCTCCTTAAATTTTTCTAATTTTGTCTTGGACCTCTAGCCAAATTTGGCGAATTCCTCTTGTGGATGATTGCCAGTGTGGACAAAAATTGGAAAAAAATGAAAACCCTTGCTATAGTTTGTTCTAAGATAGGTCCATATTTGTGCACTTCTTTGCATGCATTGTCAAGATGAATAAGATAAAATGATGCAAAATCCTTCGTCTTTATAAGAAAGTTTATGCTCATCCAAATTAAAAACAGACGTTTGGGACACATAAAATTGAACAACATTCAATCTTTCTAGGAAAACTTTTGTGTTGTCTCTTTTCAGTAGTACACATAGCATTTGATTTGGATAGTGCCTATGAACTCAAAGGGCATAATAGTGAACGGATGAACTTCTCAAATGTCAATTGCCAAAACATGATTAAGAAAAATCCCCAATGACGTTCTTCACAGGTGGCCTTGATCTTCCACCCACATTGCCCATGATGATGAGAAGTTAGAATGGAATTTTTTGTTGAGTTAGATGAATGTGATTTGACTTCATGGCTGCAGCTTGTAGGGCCCATAGGGCCTGTGTAAAACTCATCCAGGAACTTAAATCGATACCAGTGGAAAAATAGTGGGTTTTGCTCATACTAATAAGCATATGCTACCATTTGGACAAATTGCAAAGAAATGTTCTCTTGTTCTCTTTGAGTTTAAACTTGTTTGAAATTTTGAAATAAAAGATTTGAAGCTTTGTGCATTATTTTAAACTTTGATCTAGGTGATTGAAGGCTCATGGAGATGTGATTTAGATGCTTTGTATGTTAGGTGTATTAATGTGTAACCCCTTTTGTTGAAGTAGTGTGCATGTGTTGCAGGAATGAAATCTAGTATACTCATCACTTTGATGCTATACATTTCTTATTTTCCACTTTTCTTGTTTAAGCAAGCAAGCAAATGAATCATTCTACAATGTGTAGAATGATGTACTAGAAACAACTAGGGTGGAATGCCATCACTTGTGGCTGAACAACTATGCAAGCATCAACCCCAGCACTTGCATGCTCTTTGACTTACAAGTCCTCATTTTGATTTCAAAGATTTTTTTTCTGCTGCACTGTTGCTTCCCAGATTCTTTGGATCTGTTTCTCTAGCCCTTTTTAAAAATAAAATGCCTTAGTCGGTTGTAAAGAAGAACTACACTTGACCCTTGTCTAAAAGTGACATGCATTGACTTTAAAAACCTACTTTAGAAACCAAACAGAGCCTGGAGGTTGCTATGCAATCTGAAGCTGGGCCAGCCATGGTACCTTCACTAAGGACTCTGAATCTACTGATGAGTCATGACTCTACTGTTATGAGAACTTACATGCAGCTGACTTGCACCTACACCCAATTTATTTGCAATATGCGAAATTTGTTTATTAGCATATATAATCAATGATATCTCCAAAATATTATATGTTGAATGCTGCAGAATGGATTTGTGTGAACTCTTGTTTTTCAAAAAATGAACCACTGTGTATTAGTGCATTTACCCTTCCCTGAGGATTCACCCATGTCTTATAACAAATTCCCACCATAATATGTGTAGTCTCCCTATACTTGCCACCTGATTTTAAGCTATTGTCTGTTTTCCTGGACACGAGAAATTCCAGATGCTTCACATCATTCAATTTGTAGCACCATCAAATATATTGTCAAACTCCGACACATGCCAATATTTGTTGTTCAATATTAGTTTCCTATAATTATTATATGTTGGAACCCAATTCAATTTGAATGCTGATTTAGCTTTCTCTTGTTTGGAGGGTTTATCTCCAAAAAAGTGTCTTGAGGGGCTCATCCTTGGCTTCATATCTTCTAAGCCCTTTTTGCTTCAAAAATGAATATGCATAGAACAAAAAAAAAACTTTCACATCTTCCACAAGCTACATATCTTTCAAGCATAGGTAGAAAAAATTATGCTTACCAACATTTATATGTCTTCAAAGCCTCCTATCTTTCACATCTTTCTATACAATGTAAATTTGCTCACAGTGCAGCACTATTGGCACGGATCCAACAAGTGATTATATGCATATTAAAACCAGAATTATGGTCCCTTAATGTTTTGCCCTTCACTAGAAGGGCTAGATACCATTGAAGGGAATTGAAGCCTTCAAATTAAAGGCTTCCAACTTTGGAGTGTTGTGGTTCCTTGTGTGGCTTGGACTGTGACTTGTGGGGGGGCCACCACCCTACTTTCCTCTTACAAATGTGTGCACCACTATGTAGCTTTTGCTTCTTTCCCATTGGTCTCTAAGGCATATCTTTGTGTCTTATTATCACTCAGTTTCTTTTCTTCCCCATTGAAAACTTGAAAAGACAGTTGGAAGTCTCTGCGCCTTTGTTTCTCTTGAATCAAAGTTGCATTTTTGTCTCCAATTTTCATGATCTCCCAAGGCTGGTACCACTACAGACAGCAAATTTTGTGTTGTTGGAGAAACCCATGCATGAGCTTGATTGTTGTCTAAGTGAAATTTATTATTTCTGCAACGTCATGTCTTTGCAGCATGTCTGATGGTGAACTGGGAATTGTCCACACTTGGGCTCAATTTTAGCTCATGCAGCAATAATCATGGGAGTTTACTGTATTGAAGTGAGCTGAGTACTAAATTGGTTTTGCACCTGTAACAAAGTTGGAGGGAGAAATCTCACTGTCATTCAACTGTGCATGCAGATTGCACTAAATTTGCTTCTTGGAGCTCTTCATGAAGCCCTGAGAACTTTGAAGGGAGAGAAATTGTCTCCAGCTAGGAGGATTCCCTGAGTTTGATCCTGAGGTTTGTCTCTTTGCAAAGTTCCATAATCTTAAGAAATTATTTTTGATTGTCCTCGTGTAACATTTGGTTCTCCTTTCTGAGAAAATGAAGCTTCTGAGGAGAGATAAGACTCCAGCCCATAGTAGAATCACCATCTCGGGACAGATGTTTGTAGTCTTCTGGAGTGTATAGTCTCCACTGATACCTCTCTTTTGTTGACAATGAAACCTAGAGCTTCTAGTTTTATAGCTCCTGTTTGGTACCACAAAGGTTCCGGTTTCAAACCTGCTAATGAGTAGGTGAAAGCCAAGTCGTTGTGTCCTTTGTCACTAGACAATTGTTTCCGTTCCACAAAAGCCTGAATGTTCAGACCACTTCAGTTCAATGCAAGCTTTTGTCAACAATGGGATCCAAAAACTTTCAATGATACTAGTACAGTCCCTGTTTGGTATCACAAAGGTTTTGGGTTCAAACCTGTTGATGAGTAGGTGAAAGCCTTGCCTTGTCCTTTGCCACTGGACTATTGTTTGGGTTCCACAAAAGCTTGAATGTTTAGATCACTTTGACATGCAAAGAGTCTACTTGCTGTAACAGGCCATCATCAGGGGTTTACACAATGGGGGACGACACGTTGAAGGTTCTTATCAAATTGTTATAGATCTGCAGGAACCAGACTTGTAGCTGCTGATTGGAGTGAGTGACTAGCATTGTTGCTGCCAACTGCACCATGATGAAAGAGAGTGTATGGCTACTGGAGGAGTCTTTCCAGAGCTTCCCCAACTATAAGAGGGTGTTGTTCGCAATGCTGCAGAGAGTGAGGGACAGGGTTTTGGCAAGAGCGAATGTGCAAGAGGAGATGGAGATTAAGGCTTGGAGTGGAAACACCATGAAGCAGACACTCAATTGGTGGGATCTCATGTGGTTTGGTGTGGGTTCTGTCATTGGGGCAGGCATCTTCATCATCACAGTACAGGAATCCAAAGGAACAGCAGGCCCTGTGATCATCATCTCCTATTGCACTTGCAGGATTCTCTGCCATGCTCTCTGTTTTTTGCTACACTGAATTCACTGTTGAGATCACTGTTGAGATCCCTGTCGCTGGTAAGCTTTTTGTCTTCTCTGCAAGTCTCTTACTCACAGATAACAACCCAATCCTACCTTTTGATCAAAACCCAAATACTGGAAACTTCAAAAGTTCAAAATCCCAAGCTTCAAAAACAGGAAGAAGAGGTAAGATTTCTTAATTAAGGAAACATGAGAACATGAAGATGGGTACATAATATTAGTAATTTCTAAAGAAAGAAACTTGCAACAGCAACAGAGAAGCTCAACAAGGAAAGTTTTGTACTTGCCCTCTTTGCAAACTGGAGATTGAACCTTTTACTTTTTATGGAAATTAAAATAGAAAGATAGAATCCTGGACATGATGTGAAGAAGTTGTTCCAATTGAGGCAACTGTTCTCAGTATGTGATCATCATCAGGTTGTAAGATTCTGTCAAAGGAATTCCAGAAGATGTCAATGCAGATTTTCTTGAAGAGGAGATGCCAGACTACATGGCAAAGTTTTGAGTTGCATCCGCAAGTGATGGGAGTGGTGACAATTTTGTGGGTCTGAATGTAGGGGGGTCATTTTCCTACTTATGAGTTGAGCTGGGGGACTTCATTGTCTTCATTGGAGCTGGAAACATCATTCTCAAATACATTGTTGGAGGTGCCACAGTTGCCCATGGTTGGATGTCTTACTTTGTGACTCTCATCAACAAAGATCCATCGCAACTTCGGATTGAAACCAACCTCACTTCTGGCTACAATCAACTCGACCCAATTGCCATAGGAATCCTCATTGCTACTGGAGCAGTTGCAATCTGGAGCACCAAGGGCACCTCCTATCTCAACTGGGTTGCTACATTTGTCAACATGCTTATCCTCATCTTTGTCATCATTGCAGGTCTGGCACATGCAAAAGCAGAGAACTACAAACCATTTTTGTGTTACAGTGTTAGGGGAATCTTCAGTGCAGCATCTGTGCTCTTCTTTGCAGTTTTGATGCAGTTTTGACAATGGCAGAAGAAACAAAAAACACAGGACAAGACATTCCCATTGGGTTGCTTGGCTCAATGACAATATTCACAGTCTTGTATGTTCTCATGGCACTCACCTTGTGCTCGATGGTGCCAACACCCGAGATTGACCAAAACGCTCCATACTCAGTAGCATTCCAAACAGTTGGCATGAGTTGGGTGAAGTATGTTGTTGCTCTTGGAGCTTTGAAGGGGATTACAACAGTGTTGCTTGTTGGTGCGGTTGGGCAAGCTTGATGCCTCACACATATTGCCCACACTCATCTCATTCCACCTTTGTTCAGCCTTGTGAACAAATGAACAAGAACTCCTGCCAATGCAACAGCAAGCATGATACTTGCAAGTGCAATCATTGCCTTCTTCACTGAGCTAGCCATCCTTGGCAATTTACTTTCACTGGGTAGCCTCTTCATTTTCTTCCTTCTTGTGGTTGGCATTCTTGTATGACATTACTACATTTCTGGAGTAATGATCAAAAAGAATGGAGCCCTTTTCTTCTTCCTCCTCTTCATCATTATTTCTTCTTCAATATTAATTGGAGCTTACTGGGGTTTGAGTGCAAATGGCTGGATAATGTATGCATTTTTCTCACCTGTGTGGTTCATTGGCACCTTGGGCCTGGCTGTGTTTGTGCCCCAAGTACGAAAGCCAATGATCTGCAGTGTTCCACTTGTGCCATGGGTTCGATCTCTCTCTGTGGTGCTCAACATTTTCCTCCTTGGAACCCTTGATAGATTATCATTCATTCAGTTTGGAATCTGGACTGCTGCAATATTAGTGTACTGTTTCTTCTTTGGCCTTCATGCTTCATATGACACTGCAATCAACCAGGAGGAGGAGATTGAACAGTACAAGCTCCAAGAGGCAGAGGAAGGTCAAAACCTCAAAACTGATAACCCTGCAGCACAAGAGATGAACAAAATCCCTGCATCTGAGCCAATTGAGCATGTGGGATAAGAATAGTACTAGTATTCTACATATTGAAAACCATCATTAGCAACAAAAACATAAAAGGGCCCATTTGTCTCTATAGAACAGACTACATGCAGAAAGAAGTCTGGAATTCATACTTGACTACCAATTCCAAGTGTGGAACAAAGCCTAAACTATGTTAGAAGGAAGGAACCACATCAAGATTGGACTATCTTTTTTTGGTTCATCAAGTCTAAATTGTAAACTGCATTTTCTTTGTTGATGTCATGGGTTTGCATAGACAGCATCTAACTCTAATAAGACATTTTAACTAAAGAGATCCTGTCCATTTGTCTTTTCATTGAACAGGAAAAAGAGGGAGAGAAGAAAACTGGAAAATTTTCAAGCATTTGAGAGGTCAAAATGTCATAGGATTGTCTACCTGTTTGATGCGTCTTTTCCCAGATGCATTGCACAGGATTAGCCTCAGCAAAAACTACTTGAAAACAGTATAACAAGAACTTTACCACATGTGAGTCTTCAAGACAACATGGAGCTATTGTATGCAGCTATGGAAATTCACAATCTTTGTCAATCCTGATAGTCAATGAAACTAAGTTGTCTCTCCACATTGTAAAACATCTTGTTTGGTCTTGGAGAATTTTCTTAGAATCAACTTCAAAAAAGAAATTTACACCTAAATTGATTGCAGTGGATAGTATGTACCTCTTCATTTTCTGGACATTATGAGGGATAAGGCTGATGGTCAATGTTTTGTCCATGAGGAGCAGCTTCCAATTACATTCTCAGCAGTGATAATTGGCACATCACACAGCACATGCAAAGCTCAAGAAAGTCAGAAACCCACATCTCGAAAAATAAGGACCCCTCTCAAATTGGAGCTTAAAAGCATACCCACTTGAGCAGAAAGTCAGAACCCACATGCAAAAATAGAACCCTCTCAAATTGGAGCTGAGCATACCCACAAGAGAGCACACCTCTCAAATCAAACCTTTGTTCTCTGATAAAGCCCATTGTGCACTCTTCCACTCTGCAGAACATGATCGTCACATGTAATTCCCATCTGCTCAGCTAAAGTACAAGCCACACATTAAGGCAAGCTTCTTCAACCCACAGTTCAGGCAATATTCTGAAGTTCAGAAGCTCATCAGGAAACTAGTGCCACAGGACCTACCAAAATTCCTCTCAATATGCATCTCAGGGAACTGTGCACCAGCTCAAGCAGCTCTGAAGATCACCCAGTTCGAACACATTGACTGAAAAAGCAAAAGGTAAGGAAAACCAATCAGTTTTTCCTCCTAAATCTGTGGGAATTTCATGCACTAAACAGGCAGAGCATGCGATCACAGCCAATTCCAGGCGCTGAGAACTTGCCACAACATGGAGTCCGAGCTCTCAGCAGAAATGGAAAGTATCTATTTCACGCGTTTGTTCTCGAGGCTTCCACAGCCAAAGTTTCCACAGCTATAATTTAGTCTCTTCTTCTTGCCAGACTCGCGTTGTGCAACAACATTCTGCAAAGCGCTTTCGATCTGATCCACGCTTCTTAGAGTAAGTCTTGTCTTGCTGCTTGTAGAGAAAGGAGATTTTTTGCTCTCGGTCTTGTGAATCTGAGCGAGATCAATCGTCGTTGCAGGCAGGTCCAGTGGTCCAGTTCCACAAACGTATTGCTAGAACTAGGATTGCGATTTTGGCGAAGGAAGGGGAAGGAAGAAAACGGACATGGCTGGAGAAGGACCTGCGATCGGCATCGATCTCGGAACCACGTACAGCTGCGTGGGAGTGTGGCAACACGATCGTGTCGAGATCATTGCTAACGAACAGGGAAATCGAACGACTCCTTCGTATGTTGCGTTCACGGATACCGAGCGTCTCGTCGGCGAGGCGGCGAAGAATCAAGTCGCCGTGAATCCGCAGAACACAGTTTTCGGTAAGAGCATCGCACTTGTTGATCTCTTGATTGCGAATCCGATTCTTCATGCCGCGTTCATGCCGGATCATGTTCAGGTTGCATGCTCGGAAGAATTCTCAGATGAAGAGACTCTTTCTTCTTGCTTGATGATCTGATCTGAAATGGACGCCATGCTGCGTACCTCTTTTGCTGGACTGCTGCAGATGCCAAGCGATTGATCGGAAGGCGTTACAGCGATCCTTCTGTACAGAGCGACATGAAACTCTGGCCGTTCCGAGTCATCCCTGGACCCGATGACAAACCGATCGTCGTGGTAAGCTTCAAAGGCGAGGAAAAGAAATTCACTCCGGAAGAGATATCGGCGATGGTGTTGACGAAGATGAAGGAGATTGCGGAGACGTACCTGGGCAAGCCGCTGAAGAATGCAGTCGTTACGGTTCCTGCGTACTTCAACGACTCTCAGCGGCAAGCGACGAAGGACGCCGCTGTCATTGCTGGTCTCAACGTGCTCCGCATGATCAATGAACCGACTGCTGCTGCTATTGCCTACGGCTTGGACAAGAAAGCGAAGTCCTCTGGAGAGAAGAACATCCTCATCTTCGATCTCGGAGGAGGTACCTTCGATGTCTCACTGCTGACGATCGAGGAAGGCATTTTCGAGGTGAAGTCCACAGCAGGCGACACACACCTTGGCGGCGAGGATTTCGACAACAGGATGGTGAACCACTTCGTGCAGGAGTTCAAGAGGAAGTACAAGAAAGACATATCTGGAAACGCCAGAGCTCTTCGCCGTCTACGCACAGCATGCGAGCGCGCGAAGAGGACATTGTCTTCAACCGCGCAGACGACGATCGAGATCGACTCGCTTTACGAAGGCGTGGATTTCTACTCGACTATCACAAGAGCCAGATTCGAGGAGTTGAACATGGATTTGTTCAGAAAATGCATGGAGCCGGTGGAGAAATGCTTACGGGATGGGAAGATGGACAAGGGACAAGTGAACGAAGTCGTGCTGGTCGGAGGCTCCACTCGCATTCCTAAAGTCCAAGGCCTTCTGATGGACTTCTTCAACGGAAAGGAACTCTGCAAGAGCATCAACCCCGATGAGGCAGTTGCGTATGGAGCTGCTGTGCAAGCAGCCATTCTGACAGGAGAAGGCGATTCCAAAGTCCAAGATCTGTTGCTACTGGACGTCGCACCTCTCAGTCTTGGTCTAGAAACTGCAGGTGGTGTTATGACAACGTTGATCCCCAGAAACACCACAATTCCAACGAAGAAGGAGCAAGTATTCTCGACTTATGCAGACAATCAACCTGGTGTGCTGATCCAAGTGTACGAGGGCGAGAGAGCAAGAACCAGAGACAACAACCTCCTCGGCAAGTTCGAGCTCTCCGGCATTCCACCAGCTCCAAGAGGAGTACCACAAGTGAACGTGGTTTTCGACATCGATGCAAACGGCATTCTCAATGTAGCAGCAGAAGACAAGACGGCAGGAGTGAAGAACAAAATCACTATTACGAACGACAAAGGGAGACTAAGCAAGGATGACATTGAGAAGATGGTGCAAGATGCAGAGAAATACAAAGCGGAAGACGAGGAGGTGAAGAGGAAAGTGGAAGCCAAGAACGCACTGGAGAATTACGCTTACAATATGAGGAATACGATCCGGGACGACAAGCTTGCAGGGAAGTTAAGCGAAGACGACAAACAGAAGATTGAGAAGGCAGTGGAGGAAGCGATTCAATGGCTGGACCAGAATCAATTGGCGGAAGTCGACGAATTCGAACACAAGCAGAAAGAGTTGGAGTCCGTTTGCAACCCGATCATCGCGCGCATGTATCAAGGAGACGCCGGCGGCCCTGGTGCCGAAAACGCTTACGGTGGCGGTGGAGCATATGGCGCTTCTGGAGACGCTTCTGCAGGAGCTGGTGCAGGCCCCAAGATCGAAGAAGTCGACTAATAAGAGCTTTGCAAAAAAATTCCTCCTACTCACTCCAGCTGCTACCGGGTGGTGCTCTTGTCTGAAATCTTGAGGTAAAAAAAAACTCCCATCTCTTCAATTTATACAAAAGCAAAGATCCGTTTTTGATCTAGTATCCCACGATCACTTGAATCCGCCTGCATTTCAAGCAGTGCCCAATTTTACTGAGGACTGAGTGAAGAAGACATCACATGTGGGTAGTATTCGTGTAGTAGAAGACTTCAGAAGACAGACTCTTGAGGATTCAACTTGTTTTGAATGTTCATACAAATTGTCATGTTATGTTTGTATTCATTTTGTACAATCCACTACTTTCCAATTGTGAAGAAAATCAATTTCAGTTTTGTTCCGAATTTCAAGAGTCTTGAACACTTCATGAAGGAGGTTATAGACAACATAAATATGTATATATATATATTGTCAACTTCTTTGAACTGTGTTTGCAGAATGTTAGTCAAATGTAATTGTAGCTCGGATCATGAATAGAATGGGATGTGAAACTGTTGCACTTCAAATCTCCCAATTCTCCTGCTATGTTTCTTAATTTGCTGTGGAATGGTTGAGGTCTTGCCTATTATATTATTATGTTGGGTAAGGTGGAAGGTGAGCTTGTTATATAGGGTGAGCTTGAGAACTTTGTTAGGGTGAGCTCTGTGTTGTACCCAACATAATGGGTAATGACGAGACCATTCCATGACATAATGGGCAATGACGACACCATTCCATGACATTAATGGGCAATGGCAACACCATTCCATGACGTTAATGAGCAATGAATAGTGGGGGGTTTTACTTTTCCCCCTTCAATTTTGTGATGTAGCTGAAGTGGTTTTCATCCACAAGACCATTTAGCCAGATTTGGCAATAAGAAAATATGAAAGTGAAAATGTTTTAGCATTCTTTGATACTTTTGACTACCTGCTGGAACTGAATTAGGATAGAATGTGGCAATTTCCAAATTAAGAATTACTTTTTCAACGAAAAGTTTCAACTTAAAACCCAAAAAAAACACTAAATTGTTTGTCATTTGGAGAAAAAGTGGTCAATTGGTGAAAATTTGCCCCAAACCAAAAAAGAAAAGTTTTCTCATGAACATTCCTCAACAGGTGGGATGAATTGAAACCTACATAATTCTGTGGTGGTCTCCAGCCCTTAAGATAGAAGCACCTAATACTGTGAAGAAGAGACCTTAAACCGAGTCCTTCTATGGACCCGATATAAAACAGAGGCCTTAGGATGTCAATGTTGATCTTCAGCCTCAGAACACTTTGGCGAGTCCATCATGGTTCAATGTCTTGGGTGCCCCCACTACTAACTCTCCAGTTCACCTTGTTACGTACAAAGTGAACAAGCACTCACCAGTGGACCATGAAAGATGGATGGTAAGTGGTCAGGAAACAATTTTTTTCTGTTGGGTTTCAGTTCCCTAAGTTACCATGAAGGTTACCTCAGTTGCTTCTTCTTGAACTACCCAGTGGGTAGCAAAAACAGCCCTCACCTATGTATAAACTATCTAGTTCTGTAATATGGGACATGTTACACAATGGGTTAGAGTATCTCCGGCGGTGCTCAGTATCTGACCCTGTGAAAGTATTTTGCACATCCAAGTTTTAGTTATGTACTCTTTTGCAACCCCGCTAATAAAACTGAAACTGGGAAAGCAAATAGGTGGGGGACTACTAATAGCAAACCACCTGGACCAATCATTATGATAAGCCAATCAGAAACACTGAGCACCAGTTAATCATATTTATTACACTCTTTTCTGCATGTGCACAGCGGTGCTGTGTCTTTCACCAGCCATGGCAACCAGCGCAATTATGCTGAGCCCCCTGACCGAAACCGGCATATATTGGATTTTCTTCATCTAAGTTCACTGTGTAGATCACATACTGAGCACAGCTGCAGATGCTCTTACCAAGGCGAAAACCAGATATTAACTTTTAGCTGAGATTCATCCACAATAATTGAGTCATAACAGGCATGCAGGGGATGGTATACTGGTGGGTGTTGGTTTACTTTGGCCAAGCACATGTTGGAATCAAAGTCTTGCACAATCCGCTAAGCACATGTTGATTTCAATGCCATGCATAAATCCCTTTTCAAATGTCTTGCACAATATATGCACTAAGCACATGTTGATCTCAATGCCATAGACAAATCCTTTTTCGATCCCTTTTCAAATATGTCTTGCGCAATCTGCTAAGCAGATATTGATGTCAATGCCATGGACATTTATCCTTTTTCAATGTCGTGCGCAATCAGCTTGTGAATCTTCAAACTCTGCCATTGTTTTATTACTATGATAATCTTTACACCCGAAAGCAAGATCTTATTTTGTGACAAGATAAAAAAACAGCATTCGGTGTGCAGATCAGCAAGTAAATGTTATGAAAAAACAACAGTTGCATGAGTTGTACTACATTTGCTAATGTGTGCACTGATCTTCCAGCTACATTAGTTGCATAATCAAAACTAGAGTATAATAATACCTGCACTGATCTTCCAGATACATTAGTGCATAAACAAAACAAGGCATCACAAACCCCCTGGCCCTGCCAATAAATAAGATGTTGTACATCTACATACCATGTCCACACTCTGAACACCAAAAAAATCCGTTCCAATCTAAACAGTTTAAACACTTTCACCAAAGAAACTGATTCACCTAATGTGAAACTGGTTTTAATAAGGTAAAACTTCCAAAAGTTGGATCCAATGTGATAGTCCATGTCCCTATGGGAGCAGGGCCCAACTAGAGTATAACAATACCATTGTAACATACAGGTGGCAAGCCAACCACACTTACACAAACTCATATGGCACACACAACAAACAGAAAAATACTAAACTAAATATTTGAATGATCGGAAGGTGCACCGGTGGAAGCACTAAATGAACAGCAATCCACATATTAAATCAAAGGAGATAAACTAGCCCAGAGTAAGTGAGGAACCAGCCAGGAGTAAGTGAAAACTTAAGTATGCATTAATCTAAACAACTTTAAACACGAAACTACATACTATATAGGAGGCCAACAGGGACTCAAGATTGACCACTGCACTCCAAATTACTAATTTAACACAACTAAGCACATGTTGATGTCAATGGCATACATGCACAAATAGTTCCACCCACTTAAATTTTGATGTCATTTCAACAAAACCAAAATACTTTGGTGATGGGGGACTCATTTGCATTGTGTGGAATTTCAAACCACCATTTGTTTCCAAGGAGCTGTAATCCCATCAGTTTGGCCAGCCTTAAACAACAGAATGGTGTAGTTATGGCAATTGAAAGCTTGCAGTGCCATGAAAAATTTGGGGGCTTGTGCTATCCCATGTATTTGGACTCTTCATTTTATTGGAATTCCTTTTCTTTCTTGCTTGTACATGGCCATGTTGTTTAGGGATTGGGAGATAGCTTCTTCCAAAATTTTCCCTTTGGGTAGAGTTCAACATTTGAAATATAGTTGGGCAATATGGTCAGTTTACAGAGTTAGTGGGAAATCATAGATGAATTTTTGTAGCAAGCTTGCAGGCATTTACCCTGCAATTATTGGTTCGTTAAGAAGTCAATACCAATGTAATCTATGAGTATATATATATTATGTTAGTGGAATTAGTACAAATTATGATGCAATCACACCTAATTGTAAGTTGATGGCCAGAGAAGCAACGGTTTTTTCTTTTTCACATCAATAATGTTATCTAACATCAAATCTTTAAAAAATAGAGATCTTGTAACAAAAACACAATGTTATGTAGCAGCCCATAAATATGTACTTTTAATCAACATTAGGTTAACAACATGTTTTTGAATGGATCTCATAAAGTCCATGTTTTGTAATCTTTGGTATCTCTACATTCTTAAACATTTATCTTTAATACAAACTTTCACCTACCTTTCAAGGGGCCCACTCATGATCTTAGCCATGAATATAATTCTTTTTCCCTCTAGGTCTTAGGCTAGATTGTGTGCCTTAGATAGTGTAGAATCTTGGTCTATTTTGTTTCCATCCCCTTTGAAAAAGTGAGATTTGGTTTTAGGGTTTTTTCCTTATGGGGCCTTTCATTCAACATTGTGACGACCCATGTTTCATTTGTGGAGCCTTGCTTTCACAACATGGCATGGTTTGTCATTAGAAGCATTACCAAGCTTTTCATGTTATTTCCCCACTTAGTAAAGAAGGTCCTTCAAATTCTTATTTGGCATTTTTTTTGCCTTTGACTTGGGGTTGGGTTTTTAACTTTGGACCTCTTTGGGCTTTCCATTTGGGTTTTCCTTAGCCTTGTTTGTATGCATGTGTCCACTTAGCTTTGAAACGTGAGGTGCAGTTATCATTTCATGTTCTTTTAGACCATTTGGCTTTTGACCCATTCGACATGATTACTTGGAATCTATTCTAATTGTTCCCATGATGGTGTCTTCTCCTCCACCCTTCGGGTCATGCAACAAATCATAGGGAGATTAAGATGTGCCTATAACAAGTTTTAATAAGTCATTGGGAAGAGCTTCAAGTGAAACACGTTCTTTGGGCACAAGTGTTTGTGTTGGCTTTCTTTTTTGTTCAAGCCCCTTTGGCTAAAATTCCTTTTTTAAACACCTTTCAAGTTTTGGTCTCACTTCTAACATGTTGGTTCGAATAGAATATTGCCCTAGGGGTATGTCCCTATTGCTAATGCTCTTGCTCCCCTTACTTTAGCCCCAACCTCCTTCAAGACTATTATTGCATTGCAAGCATTTCACCCCTTGGATTTGTTTATTCCTTGTTTGTATTCCTTATTGGATTTTCAACCTCATTCAACTTGGAGCTTTTCTTGGATTTCTTCAGGTTAACTTTCATTTAATGTTTGCATCTTTCAACTAATGGTATTTAAAGTATGGTTTTGGAGCATTTGAATGACCTTTTTGACCTTAAAGACTTAGTTAGCAACTTCACACAACTTTTACAAGTGTCAAGCTCTCATGTTGTTGTATTTCACATCATAAGATTAATTGTTTAAGCTCTTGGTAGCTATAGGCTTTTGATTTTGGCCAAGCCTTTTGAAAGTGTTAGGCTAATTGTGGTGCGTGAGTTCCAATATTGGTTGGTGAACATAACATTATGTTTGTTGTTTCATGATGCTTTCTCTACTCACTTGTTGCTTCATCAATTCAGAATGGTAGTTTTGGGTGGGTGTGAAGTGGTGGTTCATAATGTCCAAGTTGTTTTAGACATCCATCTTAATTAGGTGGTGTTATAAGTGGATTTCACAAATGTTTTCAACACCATCTTTCAAAAAGTCATCTTTTATAAGCTTTGTGTGGCATGGGGCTATTTGTCTTAACTTTTGGGTCAGAGCATGGTTTGAATACCCCAAAGGATTGTCTCATTTCATATTGACTAAACCCTCTCACTTAAACACGTTGTTAAAACTTATTAACAAATTCATATTGAAAGTTTGATTTTATTCATAAATAGATACATTACAAGGGATTATTTTATACATAGAATGTCAAATTTGAACAAGTTTAAAGATTCCTACCAAGTTAGTTTGAAAACAATCTAGGACTTTGTCTCATAAAATGAAAAAGTTCAAAGACTCATAAAAAATGTCTAAACAATATTTTTTGGCCCAAGAATTTTATCACAAACACCTTATGTGCTAATGTGTATAAAATGTACAAAGGTGACAAGAAGCAAATGCCCTATTGTAATGTGAAAAGTTTCAAAAAATCAATTTTTTTGGAATTTTGAACCATTGATATAACATGATTCACATTGGATAAATTTTATTAATCCCACTTTCATAAATGAAAAATAAATAAATTTAGAAGCATATATAAAATTTGGAACAAAATTGTTTCATTTAACATGAGAATAAAGGGTGAAATGTAAGACATGTCATGGGAAAAGTGAAAAAAAGGGTGAATTTGGCCCCTTTTCCCATTTCTCATGAAATCTCATGAAAGGATCAACTTCATTTTCATAGAATTTATTGCATTAGTGACTGATTTGGGGACATTAAAAGAAATTTGAAAATCAATGACTAGATTTGTGACTACATTTAGGATAGTCACATGCTACCAAATGTGCCATAAATGGGTGGTTAGGATTGAACCATGTGGTAATTTTAAAAGCCAACAGCCATACAACATGTTACAATTTTCCATTTGTTCAAAAAAGATATATTATAATTAAAATAATTAAAATAATTAAATAATATGATTAAATAAAATAAAATATTATAATTAATTAATCATAATCTTTTCTAGGCTAAAATATAGTAGGCAACCTATTCTAAACTAGAGTAAAATAGGCTACCTATCATAGGCCAAGTAGGTAGGTAAGATCCTATTTATTTTGTTGGGGACAAGCTTTTTGATTGGTTCATCCCAAATGGCATATGCACTATGTTTATAATGCATACCATGAATTTAGTCCATTCTTTCACCTATTTATATACTTTACAAGTTTAAAGTTGTAGACAAAGGATATGAGATAATGAAAGGGAAACACTACAACACTATAACATTATCACATCCTTTGTCCTATACAAAAACATTATCATATATCCACATAATAAAATATTTACAATTTAACTTACCTACTGCTTACTACCTATCCTATTTATCACATACTACTTAGACTACATACTTATTATCTATTACCTAGCCTACTTAATAAATCAATTACTTAGCTTACATTTAATAAATTAGTTGTCTAACATAGCTACTTAATTAATCAATTAAGACAAAAACACTATGACATATCCACAAAATAAAATACCTAATACTTAATTTATAACCTACCTATCTACTAGGTCTAGTAGTGCTTATCTTATTTATTACATACTATTTAGGTTACACACTTATTATCTACTACCTAGCTTACATTTGATAAATTATTTTCTTAACATAGTTAATTAATGAATCAATTAATACAAAAACATTATGACATATCCACAAAATAATATACCTCTTGTTTAACTTACCTAACTACCTACTACCTATTATTACTTATCCTATTGATTACATACTACCTAGCTTATGTAATTAATTAATTAAGTACCTAATCTAACTAATTAATTAATATGAAAACATGATCACATATTCACACAAAAAATTAATTAACCTACCTATTACTTTATCCTACTTACTATCGACTACCCAATCTACTAATTAATGATCTAGCCTACCAACTACCTATTTAGCTTACCTAGCCTAACTAGGTTTAACCTTCATAACCTAACGACCTATTAGTTACACCTCGTAAACAAGCCTACTACTACCTTAGATAACTTAGGCCAATTGATTAAGTATGCAAGCTAGGCTAGGCTACCAATGTACATATGCCTACTTAATTTAAAATAACTTATTAAGCTTACCTAGTTTAATTTACCAACTAAGTTACAATAGCCTTTTTTAGCAACCTATTAGCTATTAAATATTATATCATGGGAAGACCCATGGATAATTGTAAACAAGACCCATGGATGGGTACATTGAAAGGATAATAGTCCAATTGAAATAACAAAGTTTGCCTTGTGTGGTTTATATTTCTTTGTAGATGGTAAAATATATTATTGCAGTTGCAAAAAATTTCATTGTAGTTGTAAAAACAATGATGTTTTCATCCATTGATGGACTCAATCAAAATTGGATGACATTGCTCACTTTTCATTTACATCAATGAAACTCATATTAGTCGTAAGTTGTAATCATATGTACAATTAGAAATTGGTTCAAGCCTTCCTATAGTTACATATGTGGCTACAACAAATTGCAATTACATGGACATGTAGGACTAGCACATTGCTAGTCGTAAAATAAGTTGGTTTGGACACCAGTTGCATAATAGTTGCAAAAATTAGGTTAAAATGGACAATATTTCTTCTAGTAAGAGTTGGGCACTCATTGTTCCTATCATTGTTGCTACATTCCTATTGGATTTTTACCCATTCTTATTGGAAGTGATAGGCGTTAGCAAATCTAGTCTACACCTTTTTCAAGCCCATTTTGAAGTTGGCATGGGAATTTTTTCCCCGAGATGTTAATTTGCATTCCCCCTTTCATGAGTTTATATAGAAGTGAATATATTGGTTTCACAAGAGCATTTCAAATAGATTACATGACCATTCTTTCTCTAACATCATCTTTAACATGGCTATTGATTTGCATCACACATGTTCAAGGTCCTATGTAGGCTTAGGGGTAGGTGCTTGGTTTTTTGTTCATATTTTCATTCCATTTTTATGTTTGGCCTCAAATGTATTATCCTTTGCATTGTGCACCTAGTTGGGCCTCCCCTATCCTTTAATATTTGACTTGAGTCAATACATTAGTGGTCAACATCTAGATCCAATGGGGACCCACCTTCATTCAGGAACAAATTACATCGCATGATCTTGTTTGGGATGCCTTCGCCTCCATCACAAGAGACATAGGGTTTTCATGTTTTGTGTGAGTAAAGTAATGTTTTTCCATCACTTTCCTTTTAGTCTTTTCATTGATGGGTTAACATTGTGTTATCCATCCCACTTCAATGGGCTAATGTTGTCATTGTCCATCCCACCCAAGTAGATTTGGTTTTGCAAGTTGATTCATCTTGCAAGGTGCTTGCAACAATGGCAATTTAGGCAAAGGAAGGATTTTATTATCTTTGATATTTCACGGATGTATTTCTTATTTTTACTATAAAAGTTTTGGTTGCTTACACCAACAAATAGGACTATTTTTTCCATTGATATGCTAAGATGACATGGTTAACAAAGGTTTTTGATGACCTTCCTCTAGCTGTTTTGCATGTTTTTTATAGGTAGAGGGTGATGATAGTTTTGTAGAAAATTCAAGACGCTTCTATTTTGAAACGCACCATCATTCATTACAGGTGAAAACTTTTAAAAATTTCTTGCTTTTCCCAAATTCTCATCTCTTTTTAATATGCTTCTTGTGATTGGTGGGGGCTTGGAAACATGATTTGGACTAGTGCACCGTTAGTGAACCACTTTAGGTTCTGCTCTTTTGGTTCCCCTCTCTTTGTTTTTTCTTTTCCCCCTTGTTGGGTGCTTTGTTTAAAGGAGTTTGCCAGGGTTTCACACAAAATGGTACTTTTTTTGGAATTTTAGATTATGTATAAACCAAAATTTTGGTTTTTTTCTAATCTATTTGAGCCATGTGCAGGTGTGCTTACAAGTTGCAAACGCTGACCAAGGATTCAATATCAGTTTAGATGGGAAAGGGGTTGAAGGGGAAGGAGGTAAGGGAATGAAAATAAGGCATGCAATGATCTTTTAAGGTAGGGAGGAGTGTGGTTTCTGCCCCAAGGCACGAGGGAGCCAATCAATTCCAGAAGAGTTTAACCAATTGTACTATGAATTGACCTCCAAAACGTGTCATGCATTTTGGAGTTAATCCCTACTATTTCTTTGAAGAAAAAAAGCTGAAAGCTTT
>Ga0209208_10000849_pt1 | contig 41598 bp, 30 predicted proteins | sample S1TSphfallax_3_FD_187694 | JGI IMG/M metagenome (GOLD analysis project Ga0209208, IMG submission 187694) | Host-associated microbial communities from peat moss isolated from Minnesota, USA - S1T2_Fd - Sphagnum fallax MG (SPAdes) (version 2) | ecosystem: Host-associated > Plants > Peat moss >... | reverse complement strand
GCCGGTGTAGAGAGAGGCCATGGCGCTGGTCATGGTGACGCCAGCCGAGGGGCCGTCTTTGGGGATTGCGCCGGCGGGGACGTGGACGTGGACTCCGTTGTTTTTGATGGTGTCGGGGTTGACGCCGAGGTCGGCCGCGTGGGCCCAGATGTAGCTTTGGGCGATTTTGACGGATTCCTGCATCACTTCGCCCAGTTGGCCGGTGAGCGTGAGGCCTTTGCCTTCGGGCAGCAGCGAGCTTTCGATGTAAAGGACATCGCCGCCGGTTTCGGTCCAGGCGAGGCCGGTGACGACGCCGGCGGGGACGGTTTTGCGCATTTGCTCGGGCAGGAACATTTCGGGGCCCAGCAGGTCGCCCAGGGCGGCGGGGGTGATGACGGCTTTTTCGATTTCGTTTTCGGCCAGTTGCAGCGTCACTTTGCGGGTGACGCGGGCGATGGCGCGCTCCAGGCGGCGCAGGCCGGCTTCGCGGGTGTAGCCGCGGATGATGGCTTGCAAGCCTTCGTCGGTGAATTCAATTTGCTCATCGGTGAGCGCGGTTGCCTTGAGCTGCTTGGGGATCAGGTAGCGGCGGGCAATCTGGTGTTTTTCTTCTTCGCTGTAGCCGGAGAGGCGCAGGATTTCCATGCGGTCCAGCAGCGGCTGGGGGATGGTGTCGAGCGTGTTGGCGGTGGTGATGAAGAGCACACGCGAAAGGTCGAACGCCATGTCGAGATAGTTGTCGCGGAAGGTTTTATTCTGCTCGGGGTCGAGGACTTCGAGCAGCGCGGCGGCCGGGTCACCGCGGAAGTCGCGGCCCATTTTGTCGATTTCGTCCAGCAGGATGACCGGGTTGGACGCGCCAGCACGGCGGATGGCTTGCAGCAGGCGTCCGGCCATGGCGCCGATGTAGGTGCGGCGATGGCCGCGCAGTTCGGCTTCGTCATGCATGCCGCCCAGGCTGAAACGCTCAAATTGGCGGCCGATGGCGCGGGCAATGGATTGGCCGAGCGAGGTTTTGCCGACTCCGGGCGCTCCGACCAGGCACAAGATGGGCGCTTTGGCCGACGGGTTGCGCTTCAGAACGCTCAGGTGTTCCAGGATGCGTTCCTTGATTTCTTTCAGGCCGAAGTGATCTTCATCCAGCACCTGGCGGGCGTTGGGGATTTCCAGCTTGTCTTCGGTGAGCGTGTTCCAGGGCAGATCGAGAACGAATTCCAGATAGGTGCGCGTGACGTGATAATCGGGCGCGCTGGTGGAAAGGCGCTCCAGGCGGGCGAGTTCGCGCGAGAATTCTTTTTTAGCTTCGTCGGGCAGGTTGGCTTTTTCGAAGCGCTCGCGCAGCATGTCGACTTCGGCTTTGTCGGAGTCTTTTTCGCCGAGTTCGGACTGGATGGCGCGGAGCTGCTGGCGCAGCAGGTATTCGCGCTGTTCTTTGCCCATTTCATCGCGCGCGGTGGAGGAAATTTTCTGGCGCAGTTCGAGGACCTGGAGTTCGTGGGCCAGGAATTTGTGGATGAGGCGCAGGGCGTCTACGCGGGTTTCGGCTTCGAGAAGTTTTTGCTCGCGGTCGACATCGAGGCTGAAGATGCTGGCCAGGAGGTAGGCGGTTTTGAGCGGATCGTCACTGGCGGCGAGCATGCGGGTGATTTCGCCGGAGGTTTGCGGCTGGGCCAGGGAGATGGCTTTTTCGGCAAGTTCGAGAAGCGCGCCGTTCAGTGCTTCGAGTTCGGAGCCGCCGTCCTGCGGCAAGGGCAGCAGACGGTATTTCACGGCCAAGTGCGGCTGTTCCGATTCGACTTTCATGACGACGACGCGCTCGACACCGAGGACGAGAATTTCGAGGATGCCGTCGCTGACGCGCGAGGATTTGCGGATGACGGCTTTGGTGCCGATGGTGAACAGATCGTTCGGGGTGGGGGTTTCCACCTGCGGGTCGCGCTGGGCGATGAGGATGATTTCTTTGGCTTCGGTGTTGAGGGCGGCTTGGACGGCGCGGAGCGAACTGTCACGGCCCACCGAGAGGGGGAGGAGCAAGCCTGGGAAGAGGATGGTGTTTTTCAGCGGGAGGGCTGGGAGAATGGGGAACTCGTTTTTTAACATTGGGTGACTTCTTACCTTTTCGATGCAGGGTGTGAATAATTAGCTGCGATTTTCTGCGTGTGTTGTGCTCAAGTATTTGAATTGACAAAAAAACCGGGGCTTTGTGGGCCCCGGTTTGGGTTTTCTGGTGTTAGGGGCTGCCGGTTGTTACTTGGGTTGGACGACTACGAAGCCGGTCTGGCCGCCGTTGTTGACGGTGAGCAGCACGGGCTTGTCTTTGGCTGCGGCCATCAGGCGTTTGAAGTCGGCGATGGAGGTGACGGGGTGTTTGTCGATGGAGACGATGACCGATCCGCGACCGACGGCGTCGGCGGCGGGGCTATCGGCATCGACGCCGGTAACGACCACGCCCTTAAGGGTCGGGGGCACGCCGATTTGCTGGGCGAGGTCGGCGGTTAGCGGGGAGACCGCGATGCCGCGCGCATTGGCGCTGTTGTCGTCGGTGCCGTTGTCGGCACCGTTGTTGCCGCCGTTATCGTCGTCTTTGCTGCCGGGCTTATCCCAGCCCACGCCGCCGGGGCGCGCTGCCAGAGTGACTTGCACGGTGATGGGTTTGCCGTCGCGGACAACGTCGAGGGTGACGGTTTCGCCGGGCTGGTGGGAGATGACGTCCATAGTGAGGTCGTCAGAGCCTTCCACTTTCTTGCCGTTGATGGCGGTGATGACGTCCATGGATTTCAGGCCGGCTTTTGCGCCGGGAGCGCCGGGGGTGATGTCGGCGACGACCGCGCCCTTGGCTTCTTTCATGCCGAAGGCGGTGGCGAGGTCAGGGGTGAGGTTTTCCAGGCTGACGCCCATGTAGCCGCGCGAAACTTTGCCGGTTTTGATGATCTGGTCCATGACCTGCTTGGCCATGTTGGAGGGGACTGCGAAGCCGATGCCGACGTTGCCGCCTTCGCCGCCCATGCTGCTTCCGCCGGTGAGGATCATGGTGTTCATGCCGATTAAGCGGCCATCGGCGTTGATGAGCGCGCCGCCGGAGTTGCCGGGATTAATGGAGGCGTCGGTCTGGATGAAGTTCTGGATGTAGGTGCCGCGTTCCAGTGTGCGGCCCTTGGCGCTGACAATGCCCATGGTGACGGTGTGGTCCTGGCCGAAGGGATTGCCGATGGCGAAGCAAAGGTCGCCGACGCGGGCGGCTTCGGAGTTGGCGAAGGGCATAGTGGGCAGGTCGCTCGAGTCAATCTTAATGACGGCGACGTCGGTTTGGGGATCAGCGCCGATGAGTTTGGCGGTGAAATCGCGGCCATCGGAAAGGGTGACTTCGAGCTTGCTGGCCTTCTCGACGACGTGGTTGTTGGTGAGGATGTAGCCGTTGGCCGAGACGATAATGCCTGAACCCAGGCCCTCTTCCCGCTGATCGCGCGGCTTTTGCGCGCCGCGGCCGCCAAAGAACTGCTGGAAGAAGGGGTCGTTTCCAAACGGATTGCCGCCCTGGCCGTCTTTCTGTTCCGACGCCTTGATGACGCGCGTCATGCTGATTTTGACGACCGACGGTGAGGCCTTTTCGATCATGTCCGCGAAGGAGTTCGAGAGGGCGCTGATTCTCTGGGTGTTGGTGTCGGCATGAGCCGAGACCATTGTTACGGGCGAGTTCGTCCGGGAAGCTACTGCAAAGGCGGCGACTAGACCGCCTCCAACCGATGCCGCCACAAGCGTCAAAACGGCTGTTGTGCGGCGAAATTGGACCACATTAGACATTTTCTGGAAAAAATCCTTTCTTCTGCGGCCTATTTAGACTGCCGCTGTCTCATTCCTTTGACGTTCGAAATTGAATTTCGATTTACCAATCAATTTTTGCCTTTGCCGGCGACCACTTCCATGGCCTGGCGGTTTCCTTTGGTGTCGAAGACCAGTTTGTTGCCTTCGCCGAGGTCGATATTCACGGTTTGCCCCTCGGGAATTTGGCCCGCGAGGATCAGTTTTGCCAGCGGATTTTCAATCTCGCGCTGGATGGCGCGTTTCAGCGGACGCGCGCCGTAAGTGGCGTCGTAGCCGCTGCGAACCAGGTGGGTGCGCGCTTCATCCGTTAGTTCCAGCGTAATATGGCGCTCTTCCAGGCGCTTGCGCAAACCTGCCAGTTGGATGTCGACAATCTTTTTCAGTTGCGCTTCATTCAGGGCGTGGAAGACGATTATTTCGTCCAGGCGGTTCAGAAATTCGGGGCGGAAAGCCTGGCGCAGCTCGCCCATGACGGCGTCTTTCATATGGCGATAGTCCTCGCCTTCGAATGCGCCGCGGTATTCCAGGATGCGGTGACTGCCGATGTTGGAGGTCATGATGACGATGACGTTTTTGAAATCGACGGTGCGGCCCTGGCCGTCGGTGAGGCGGCCGTCGTCCAGAACCTGCAGCAGGACGTTGAAGACGTCGTGATGGGCTTTTTCGATTTCGTCGAACAGGACGACGGAATAAGGGCGGCGGCGGACGGCTTCGGTGAGCTGGCCGCCTTCGTCATAGCCGACGTAGCCGGGAGGCGCGCCGATTAAGCGCGAGACGGTGTGCTTGTCCTGGTATTCGGACATGTCGATGCGGATCATGGCGCGTTCGTCATCGAATAAGAACTCGGCCAGGGCGCGCGCCAGTTCGGTTTTGCCGACGCCGGTGGGGCCCAAGAAGATGAAGCTGCCGATGGGGCGCTGGGGATCTTTCAAGCCGGAGCGGGCGCGCATGACGGATTCGGCGACGGCGAGAACGGCTTCATCCTGGCCGATGACGCGGCGGTGGAGCTCGTCTTCGAGCGCGAGAAGCTTTTTCATTTCGCCTTCGAGAAGCTTTGAGACGGGGACGCCGGTCCAGCGGCTGACCACTTCGGCGATGTCTTCTTCGTCCACTTCTTCCTTCATGAGGCGCATTTGGCCGGCTTTGCCGCTGGCGGATTGCTGCTCAGCGGTGAGCTGGCGTTCCAGTTCGGTCTGGCGGCCGTATTTCAGTTCGGCCGCTTTGTTGAGGTCGTAGGCGCGTTCGGCCTGGGCGATGTCGACTTTGACCTGCTCCAGTTGTTCGCGCAGGTTGCGGACCTTTTGGACGCCCTCTTTTTCGGTGGTCCATTGGGCTTGCAGGGCAGCGGATTGGGTTTTGAGGTCTCCCAGTTCGCGCTCAATGCGCTTCAGGCGCTCTTTCGAGACGGCGTCGGACTCCTTTTTCAGGGCTTCGCGCTCAATTTCGAGCTGCATGGTGCGGCGCAGAATTTCGTCGAGTTCGCTGGGCATGGAATCAATTTCGGTGCGCAGCTTGGCTGCCGATTCGTCGACGAGATCAATGGCTTTGTCGGGCAGAAAACGGTCGGTGATGTAGCGGTTGGAGAGGACGGCGGCGGCGACCAGGGCGGTGTCGCGGATGCGCACGCCGTGATGGAGTTCGTAGCGCTCGCGCAGGCCGCGCAGGATGGAGATGGTGTCTTCGACAGTGGGCTGGTCGACGAGCACGGTTTGGAAGCGGCGCTCCAGGGCGGCGTCTTTTTCGATGTATTTGCGGTATTCGTCGAGCGTGGTTGCGCCGATGCAATGCAGTTCGCCGCGGGCGAGCATGGGTTTCAGGAGATTGCCTGCGTCCATGGCGCCTTCCGCTTTGCCTGCGCCAACGACGGTGTGCAGTTCGTCGATGAAGAGGATGACGCGGCCTTCGGACGATTGGACTTCTTTGAGGACGGCTTTCAGGCGCTCTTCAAATTCGCCGCGGAATTTAGCGCCCGCGATGAGCGCGCCCATGTCGAGCGAGACGACGCGCTTGTCTTTGAGGCCTTCCGGGACGTCGCCGCGCACGATGCGCTGGGCGAGGCCTTCGACGATGGCGGTTTTGCCGACGCCGGGTTCGCCGATGAGCACGGGATTGTTCTTGGTGCGGCGGGAGAGAACCTGGATGACGCGGCGAATTTCCTCATCGCGGCCGATGACGGGGTCGAGCTTGCCTTTGGCGGCGGAATCGGTGAGGTCGCGGCCGTATTTTTCGAGCGATTCGTAAGTGGCTTCGGGATTTTGGGTGGTGACGCGCTGGTGGCCGCGGACTTCCTGGAGCGCCTTCATGAGTCGGTCGCGGGTGAGGCCGAATTCGTTCAAGATGCGGCCGGATGCGCCCTGGTTTTCGGAGGCGGCGAGAAGGAGGTGCTCGACGGAGACGTAATCGTCTTTGAGGCGCTTGGCTTCTTCTTCGGCCGTGACCATAAGGCGCGAAAGGTCGTTGGTGATATAAATTTGGTCGGCGCGGACGGCGCTGCCGGTGACTTTGGGCATTTTTTCCACTTCCTGGAGGAAGCGGCGATGCAGTTTGTCGAGCGAGACGTCGGCGCGGAGCAAGATGGAAGGGGCTAAGCCGCCTTCTTGTTCGAGCAGAGCCAGGACTAAATGGGGGATATCCACCTGCTGGTTGCCATAGTTTTGGGCTGTGGTTTGGGCTTGGCGGATTGCCTCCTGCGACTTTTCAGTCAGCCGATTGAAATCCATAGAATTACGTTTACCCTCGAGATCAATTTAGCATAATGAGTGAATTATTGTGTGAAAATCTTAGCGACTGGCACTAATATCTCTGGTTTGAAGATCGGGTTATACTGTGGTGAAACATGAAGCGGACCTTGTTTTCCTCCCTTATTTTGTTGATTTTGTGTGACTTCCCAGCCCAGGCGTGGTGGGAAGAAGGCCACCGGACGACGGCGCGGCTGGCGGCTTATTATTTGACTCCGGCGGCGCGGACGCGGGTGGCGGCGATTTTGGGCGTTCCGGACACGCCGGAAGCGGTGGCCGACGGGCTGGCGGTGGCGTCGACTTGGGCGGATGAGATTAAGAAGGACCGGCCCGATACAGCTTCGTGGCATTTTATCGACATTGCTCTCCAAGATAAAAAGGACCAGATGGCGGAAAGGTGCCCGCAGCAGAATTGCGTGACGGCGCGGATTGAGCAGTTTTCGGCGCAGTTAATGAAGGATAAGGGGGCGGCCGATCCGCGGATGGATTTGGAGGCGCTGCGGTTTCTGGTGCATTTTGTGGGGGATGCGCATCAGCCTTTGCATGCGGTTTCGGACGCGGATTTGGGCGGGAATTGCGAGGCGCTGACGGAGGTGTATGAGCAGGCGAAGAATTTGCATGCGCTTTGGGATGGGCCTTTGGTGGGGGATGTGAATCCGGATGACAAGGCGCTGGCGGCCGATTTGAAGCGGGATTTGGATGGGATGAGTGAGGGGAGGCGGAAAAAGATGGCAGAGGGGAGTGCGGAGGATTGGGCCTGGGAGTCGCATGAGATGGCGGTGAGGGTGGTTTATGAGCGGCTGAAGATTCCGGTGGAGCCGGTGGAGTTTCCGGCGAATTGCACGGGGGCTCCGGAAGCGATTTTGGAGGAGAAGATTACGGTGGAGCCGAAGTATGTGGGGGCGATGAAGGCGGTGGTGCGGGGGCAGTTGGAGCTGGCGGGTTTGCGGCTGGCGCGGTTGCTGAATGGGTTGGGTTAGAAACCTGTAAACTTGAGGGCATGGCATCGCTGCCGACCATTTCGCCGGAAGACTACCTCATCCGGGACCGGGCAAACGCTTATAAAAGTGAATACTGTCTTGGGCACATGTATGCGATGGCCGGGGCTTCCAACCGCCATAACGTCATCAATTCCAATATCAACGGCGCGCTTTTCTCTCCGCTTCGCCAGAACGGCTGCCGGGCCTTGTCGAGCGACCAGCGGATCTATGCGAATCGGACGCCGTTTTTCGCCTATCCGGACACGGTTGTCACTTGCGGCGAGGCACAGTTCCTGCCCGATCAGACAAAAGACACGCTGACTAATCCGGTGCTGATCTTTGAAGTGCTCTCAGACTCCACCCGGGAGTATGATCTTGGTCTCAAGTTTGCCATGCACAAAACAATTCCGTCTTTGCGGGAGTTCGTGGCGGTGGAACAGAATTCCATTCAGGTTCACCATTGGGAATTGATTGCGGGCGAATGGGTCCGGTCAGACGCCGAGGACAGAATTGTTCTTTCTTCGGTCGGCGGGATCAGCCTTGCGTTTTCGGATTTGTATCTGGATGTCTTTTAGCTTGTGCATGATGGTGAAGAATGAGGCGGGGCGGCTGGGGCGGTGCCTGGAGTCGGTCGCCGGTCTTGCGCCGGAGTTGGTTGTCGTGGATACGGGGTCGACGGATGACACGGGGCGCGTGGCGGCGGCGTTTGGGGCTCGGGTGATTCCGTTTGATTTTGGGTTTGTGGATTTTTCTGCCGCCCGGAATGCGGCGCTGGCGGCGGCGCGGGGGCGGTGGATTTTGGTGCTGGATGCGGATGAGCGGGTGACGGAGGCGAGTTTGCCTTTGATTCGGGCGCTGATTGAGAAAGACGAGAATGCCGGGTATTATTTGGAGCGGGATAACGGTACGGCGGTGGATCATGTGGTGCGGCTGTTTCCGAACCGGGCGGATTACCGGTATCGGGGGCGGGTGCATGAGACGATTGACCACGCGATTTTGGCGGGCGGGGGGAAGCTGGTTCCGACGCCGATCCGGCTGGAGCATGATTTTGCCGGGGATCGCGAAGCGCGGCGGCGGAAGAATTTTTGGTATATCGAGATTTTGAAAGAAGAGCTGGCGGCGAATCCGCTGGATGATTCGCGGCTGGATTTTTTGGCGGCGGAATATCACCAGCTTGCGATGTTCGACGAAGCCACGGCGGTGATGGAAGAGATTGCGCGGCGGCGGCCGAGTGATGCGCGCGCGCATTTGTTTGCGGGCACGTATCATTTGCTGTATAAACCGGACTTCAAACAAGCCCGGCGGGATTTTGAGCGGGCGCTGGAGTTGCAGCCGGGCTATGCGGAGGCGGAGTCGTTTTTGAGGCTGCTGGATTCCAAAGAGTCGGGCGCGGGCGGTTCCCAGAGCTCGATTTTATTGCCGTCGGAATCATAGATCCAGGCGAATTTGCCGTACTCGGAGTTGTCGCGCTTGGGGTCGATGCGGACGCCGCCGGCGGCGAGTTTTTCCAGGTACGCGTCGAGGTCTTCCACCAGGTAGTTGATCATGAAGGGCGCTTCGTAGTAGCTGGAGGTTTGCGGGAAGATACTCCAGACGGTGAAGTGCTCGGAATCGGGGTTGTCGGCCGCGCGCCAATGGAAGAGGTTGCCTTCGGGGCCGCTGGTGAAGCCGAGTTTTTCGCGGTACCAGGCGCGGAGCGAGTCGGCGCTGGGTGATTTGAAGAAGATGCCGCCGATTCCGACGATGCGTCCAGGCATGCGGACATTAGATCATATGGATATGTCTTTACCCACACGGCGCGGGATCTTGCAGGCTTCGGCGGCGGTTTTGCTGGCTCCTTCTGTGCAGGCGGCGGCGGGTCCGAGTTATGCGTGGCTGTTCACGGAATCGGGCGAGCATGCGCTGACGCGCAGCGGCGAGAAGTGGCAGGCGGCTGGGATTGAGCTGACGGTTGGTGAGGGCAAGCTGAAGCTGCACAGCCCGAAGCGCGATCCGGTTCGGCTGCATTTGCGATGGGCGGCTCCGTTTGCGCCGGATTTGCGGTTTTTGGGTGATGCGTGGGAGCGGTCTTATGGCGATTTGGCGTTTCGCAATATGGAGCCGGAGCGCATTTTGCCTTGGTATGCGCTGGCCACTGATGGGCATGTGACGCAGGCGTTTGGAGTGAAGACGGGGGCGGCGGCGTTTTGTTTCTGGCAGGTGGATCCGCAGGGGATCTCGTTATGGTGTGATTTGCGGAATGGGAGTCATGGGGTGCAGCTCGGATCTCGAGAAATCGAGATTGCGGAGGTGGTGACTCGGAGTTACTCGGACAGGAATCCGTTTCAGGCGGCGAAACATTTTTGCGGGCTGCTGTCTCCGAATCCGAGATTGCCTCAGTCGCCGTTGTATGGAGGGAATAACTGGTATTACGCGTATGGGCATAGCTCGGCCTCCGACATCCTCCAGGATTCGGAGAGGATTGCCTCGGTTTCGGAGGGTTACTCGAACAGGCCTTGGATGGTGATTGACGATGGGTGGGCGCCGAATGCGACGGCAGGGCCTTGGAGGAGGGGTAACTCGAAATTTCCGGATATGCCGAAGCTGGCCTCGGATATGAAGAAGATGGGAGTGAGGCCGGGGATTTGGATGCGGCCGCTTTACACGCGCGATCCGATCGCGAATTCGGCGCAACTGAATCCGTTTACTCTTGATCCCACTGACCCGCAGGCGGCCGCGCAGATATCGGAGGATTTGCGGATGGTGATTTCGTGGGGATACGAGTTAGTGAAGCATGATTTTTCGACGTTTGACTTGCTGGGGCGTTGGGGCTTTCAGATGGGCGCTGAGGTGACGGCGGGGAACTGGAGTTTTCGGGACCGGACGCGAACGAATGCGGAGGTGATTCGGGATTTTTATGGGCTGCTGAGAAAGGCGGCGGGGGAGACGATGCTGCTGGGATGCAACACGGTGGGGCATTTGGCGGCGGGGATTTTTGAGGCGCAGCGGATTGGCGATGACACCAGCGGGCGGGACTGGAACAGGACGCGCAAGATGGGCGTAAACACGCTGGCGTTCCGGCTGCCGCAGCATAACACGTTTTTTGCGATTGACGCCGATTGCGTGGGATTAACGAAGAAGATTGACTGGAACGCCAACAGCCTGTGGCTGACTCTGCTGGGCATCAGCGGGAGTCCGGTGTTTGTTTCCATTGCGCCGGATGCGTTTGGGCCGGAGCAGAAGGCGGCTCTGCAAGTGGCGTTCAAAATGGCCAGCAATCCGCAGATTCATGCTGAGCCGATGGACTGGCTGACCAATAATGAGCCGGGGCACTGGCGGTTCGGAAAGAAGCTTTGGAACTTTGACTGGTATGGCAAGGAAGGCGCTTCAGCGTTTGGCGGCTGAGCCTTTGGGTTCCCAGAAGAGATCGCAATCCTGGGGCTGGGAGTGCTGCTTGAAATCGGGGGCGGGTTGGAGGTCGTCCATGACTCCGTCGCGGCAGGATTCGAAAGTGACGAACTGGCCGGCCTTGATTTGCTGGCGCAGCTCTTTGTTCGAGATGATGTGATAGAGGCGTTCCTGGGCTGGAGGAAGCTCGAGTTTTTGCGAGTAAGCAAACTCCATGCCTTCGGGAGGTTCGCGGTCCAGGAGGAAGTAGACTAACTCGTCGGCGTAGAACCTAACTCCCATGGGAGTTACTTCGGAGACGGCTTGCGCTACTTCTTGGTACTTGTCCCAATGGTCGCTGTCTTTCTCGTCATAGAGGTCTCGGAGGAACATGCAGCCTGAGAGGGCGAGGACGGTTCCGCAGGTGAGCCAGGCGCGGCTCGGACTGGTGAGACGCGATCCGGCCGCATATAAGCCGAGCGCGCCGACGATGGCGACAAAGGGCGTGGCGAAGACGTAATAGCGTTCGAAGGTGGGGTGGGCGGTGGAGATGAAGAGCACCAGGGCGGTGGACATGGCGGCGGCCAGGGCGAATTCTCTCCAAATGCGCGGCCAGGATTCGGCGAGCTCAGTTTTGCGCTCGCGGTAGAGGAAGATGAGCGCGGCGGCGAAGAGCAGCATCAGGAAGAGGGTTTGCGGCGCGGTGAGCCAACTGGAGAGGACGTCCATGTCGTGCTCGTTGGCGTCGCCCCAGTTGGTGCGGCGGAAGATGGTCTGGTACTGGAGCACGTTGAAGAGGGTTTGTTTGGGGCCTTTCAGGAACAGCCAGACGACGGGCAGGAAGGGAACGAGGCAACCGGCGAGATAGGCGGCCGATTTGAAGAGGCGCGAACCTTCGCGGCTGAAAAAGAAGATCCAAATGAGCAGGACCATGGGCACGGGAGCGGTGAGCAAGGTGGAGGCGGCGGCGGAACTGGCGAGCAAGCCGGCGAGCAGCGCGAACCAGGGCCGGCGCGACTCAACGGCGGGCAGGGCGGCGCGGAAGGCGGCGGGGCCCAGCATCATTCCAATGGCGTAGGCTTGCGCGGCCGGGCCGAACTGGACCACTTCCAAATTCAGCCCGAACAAAGCGGCGGCGGCGAGGGCGCAAGGGGTGCGCCAGCGGGTGAAGGGAAGGCGGGTTTGGACGAAATCGGCCACGAGCCAGACGCCTAGGCACATGTAGGCGGCGGCGAATAAATGGATGGCGCGCCAGCCGTTTCCAAAGAGCAGCAGGATGGCGGCGTTGATGTAGGCGTTGAGGGGCGTTTGGGGGAAACAGAAGTCGAGATAAGGGCGCTTGCCGTTGGCAATGAGGCGGGCGGCGACAAGGTGAAAACCTTCGTCCCAGATGAAGGCCCAGGTGGCGGAATAGACGAGCAGGGCGATGAAAATGGGGGTGATTCCGAGCAGCAGAATCAGGCGTTGTTTCAGTGGCACGGGTTCCAAGTTAATACTGTAGCGGCTGGCGAAATTCATCATTCGGCAACTTGCGCGGGGCATACTGTATCTCATGGCCTCCCCTTCCCCTAGTGCCGCCGCTTCGGTCTCCATTGGCGACGACGGCGCGTTCAATGTCCAACTGCCGGGCAACCTGGCGCGCGTCTGGATTGACCGCGATTTGAGCTGGCTGGACTTCAATGAGCGCGTGCTGGCGGAGGCGCTGGATGAGCGGACGCCGCTGCTGGAGCGGGCGAAGTTTCTGGCGATTTTCACGTCGAATTTGGATGAGTTTTTCATGAAGCGCGTGGCGGTGCTGCGCGAATCGAACGGGCCGGGCGTCCCGCATCTGCGCAAACAGATTTGCGACAAGCTGCTGCCGGCGCTGGCCAGCCAGGCGGAATGCTTTCGGGAGCGCATTATTCCGGGATTGGCGCAAAACGGCGTTTATCTGAAGGCTTGGAGCGAATTGAGCGAGGGGCAAAAGGCGGCGGCGAACGAGTTTTTCGACACGCAGGTTTCGGCCGCGCTGACGCCGCTGATTATCAGTTCAGCGGAGCATTTTCCGTTCTTGTCGCATTTGTCGACGTCGCTGGTTTTTCACGTGGAGGATGGCGAAGGCGGGCAGCGGCTGTATGCGCGCGTGAAGGTTCCCACCGGGCTGAAGCAGTGGGTGGCGCTGGGCGATTTGACGTTTGTGCGGCTGCATGAAATTATCCAGCAGAATTTGGGCAAGCTGTATCCGGGCATGACGATTGGGCCGGTTTCGCTGGTGCGATTGACGCGCGATGCGGAGGTGAGCGATGAGGCATCGGAGGCGGCCAGTGTTTTGGAGCAGGTGCGCGAACAGGTGAAGAAGCGGCGCTTTCAGCCGGTGGTGCGGCTGGAGTTTGCGGCGGGCGCGGATGCGGCGATTCGCGAGATGCTTTGCCATCACTTCCAGTTGCAGGGGTCGGATGTTTTTGACGTGCCGGGCGAACTGGATTACACGGCTTTGTTTGAGCTGATGGGGATTGGGATTCCGGCGTTAAAAGATGAGCCGTGGACGCCGCAGACTCCGGCCGCGCTGGCTGGGCCGCATAGCGATATTTTCGGCGTGATTCGCGCGGGCGATTTTCTGGTGCATCATCCGTATGAAAGCTTCGACTTGAGCGTGGAACACTTTGTTGCCGCTGCTGCCGCGGATCCGGATGTGGTGGCGCTGAAGATGACGGTTTATCGCGTGGGCGACGACACGCCGTTTGTGCGCAGCCTGATTCGCGCGGCCGAAACGGGCAAGCAGGTGGCGTGCGTGATTGAGCTGCATGCGCGCTTTGACGAAGAACGGAATCTGCATTGGGCGGCGCAGCTTGAGAAGGCGGGCGCGCATGTGAGCTATGGCGTGAAGGGGCTCAAAATTCACGGCAAGACGGCGCTGGCGGTGCGGAAAGAGGCGGGCGGATTGCGGGCTTATGCGCATATCGGCACTGGGAATTATCATGCGCGGACGTCGCGCTTGTATGCGGATTTTGGATTGTTCACGTGCAATCCGGCCATTACCGGCGATGTAGTGGCGCTGTTTCATCATTTGACGGGCTATTCGCATGCGCCGACGCCGAAGACGCTGCTGATTGCGCCGAACAGCATGCGCAGCCGGTTTCTGGAGTTGGTGCGGCGCGAGATTGAGAACAAGCACGCCGACAAGCCGGCGCGGATTATCGCGAAGATGAACCAACTGGAAGACCCGGAGATGATTCAGGCGCTGTGCGAGGCGTCGCGCGCGGGGGTTCCGGTGGACTTGATTATTCGCGGATTTTGCTGCCTGAAGCCGGGGGTGGCGGGCGAGACGGAGAATATCCGGGTGCGGTCGATCATCGGGCGATTTTTGGAGCATTCGCGGGTTTATTATTTTGCGAATGGGCGGGAGCATTTGGCGGAGGGGGATTTCTTTATCGGGTCGGCGGACTGGATGCACCGGAATTTATCGAAGCGGATTGAGATTGTGACGCCGGTTGCGGATGTGACGGCGCGGCAGCGGCTGGCGGAGTGTTTGGAGATTTTCTTGAAGGACACGCGGCAGGGGTGGGAGCTGAAGGCGGATGGGAGTTATGCGCGGATTGACGAGCATTCGGAGCAGTTGGGGACGCACCGGCAGTTGATGAGTTTGCAACTGGGGGTATAAGGGTAATCCTGATCACTTTTGTTGAGAGCACTTTGTCTGCGGCGCGACTACATCCGTGGAGGGACAGGCAAAGTGAAGGGAACCATCGTCAAATGTATGGAGGAGTTGGTGACGAAGAAATTCGGCGCTGACAAGTGGAAGGCATCGCTCCGGTGCGCGGGGTTACCCGACAACAAGGCGTTCATGACCACGGCGGACGTTCCGGACTCGGAAGTGCTGGCGATCATGAAGGGGATTGGCCAGGCTGCCTCGCTCAGTTCCGATCAAGTGATGGAAGCGTTCGGCGATTACTGGTCTACGGTTTATGCCCCGGACATCTACAAGGTTTACTTCGATAAGGCTAAGGGCGCAAAAGAATTGCTGCTGAATCTGGACCAGATTCATGTCACGATGACGAAGTCGATGAAAGGCGCTGCGCCGCCGCATTTCACGTATGAGTCGCCGGCACCGAATGTGCTGATTATGCACTACGAGTCACCTCGGGGGTTGGTGGCTCTGATGCCGGCGCTCATACGCGGAGTTGCGAAGTATTACAAAGAAAAGGTGACGGTCACGACGACTGGGAACAGCCTTCGGGCGCAATTTTCCTAGCGGCGGTGGGCCCAGTAGCCGGCGTAGTAGCGGCCGCCGTAGTAGCGCGGGGCTACCCAATAAGCGCCGACGAAGGGGGGACGGACGTAGTAGCCGGGGGTCCAGTAGTAGCCGGTGGGGCCGTAGGCGTAGTAGCCGTTGACGGCGACATAGCCGGGGCCGGGATAAGCGACCACAGGCGCGGCGTAGGTGTAGACGGGCGGCGGAGGCGGGGCGTAGTAGTAGCCTCCGTAAGCGGGGCCGAAGCCCACTCCGAAAAAGACTCTGGGGCCGGCGAAGAGGGTTCCGCCTGCCAGCAAGAGAAGAGCAAGGAATTTGGCTTTCATAACGCTGGCTATGGATGCAAGCGGCGTGCCATTGGCAAGTGATTGAAAATTATGGAGCGGGGCTGGCGGGGTGGTGGTTATGCACCACCAGCGGCGGCGCTTTCGAGCAGTTCCAGATCGTCCAGAAAGACGTAATAGGAAGCTGACCCGCATCTGACCTGAATTGTCTGGTCGTTAAAGCCCGGTCCGCCCAGTTCGATCTCGGCGCCTTGCGGGAGTTGGGTGATGAGCCCGAGGTGTTCCGAACCACAATCGTCTGAAGGGTGAATTTGAATCGCCGAGACGACTCGTGGCAAATAGTGAAGCATTGCCGTCTTACCTCTGCTTTCAGATATTAGACGGTTCGTACTTATTGCGCCAGTACCCTAAGGTGTATTTCTTAAAATTTCTTTACCTTGGATGATTCTTGTCTTGGCCGAAAATGCCTTGCCAGGAATCGTCGAGGGCGATCCAGTGTTCGGATTCTTCGGCCCAACTGGGCGCCAGGTGCGGGACGTGCAGCACGCCGTGGCCCTGGGCGCAGCACAGTTCAATGCCGGACCAATCGAGCAGCATGGTTCCCGGCGAGCCCATGCGGACGGGAAAGGCCAGCAATTGCAGGCATTCGCGGCAGCGCGCTTTTTGGTCGGCCACGGCCGCAAACAGGACGCCCATGCTACCCAGGATGTAGAGCCAGAGCAGAAAAGGGCCGGTGGCGGGGTCGAAATTGCCGAACAAAATGGCGGAACTGGACCGGCTCCATTCCAGGCAGGCGGTGAAGACGCAAAGCAGGCCGAGGGCAGTTTTGGCCAGGAAGAAACCGGTGCGGAGCAGAAAAGCCTTGGGCAGCGGGTGCAGCAAGCTGTTCCAGCGGACACGGAAGACCAGGAAAAGCATAAGAGCGGCGGCGAAGACAGCAAAACCGAAGGAGCGCGCCGGTGCCCAGACGGCTGACTGGGCGAAACCGAAACGAAGCTGGCCGTTTAGAAAATAGTAAGTGACGTTTTGGGCAATTTCCAGGAATTCTTTGTTGAGCGCGCGGGCGGAAACGCCGGGGTTGGCGCTGATGATGGCATAGGCGTCCTGTTCAGCGTAGCGCGGTTCCACCAGATAAATGGCGGGCTGGCGGGAGAGCGGTTGGAAAGAGGCGGGCAGAATTCCTAACACCGGATAAGTCTTATTGGCTATTTTCAGGGTGGCGCCTTGGATGCGCGGCGAGGCGTGCAATTGCTCCATCCAGGCGCTGTAGCTTAAGAGCGCGTAGGGGCCGGCGGTTATCTGGACGGGGCCGGTGAGGGGCTGGGTGGCGGTGACATCGAAGAAACTCGGTTCGGTGATGACGATTAAAGGCCGCCAGAGGGCGGGCGCATCGCCGATTTGAACGTCTTTATGGACTGCGCGGAAAGCGGCCGCGCTGGCGATGAGATGGCTATGGGTTTTCCAGGCCTGGACGACATCGGCGGGGATGGGGCGGTCACCGCCGCCGCGCAGGTTATGGGACCAGACGAAAACGCGGCGTTCGGGGCCGGAATCGATGCGCTTGAAGAAGAGGTCGCGGGTGGCGGGGAGGCCGCGGCTAGCGACAACGGTGAGGAGGAAGAGGGCGGCGAGGAGGGCGAGGCAGGTGACGGGGGATTGAACGACGCGGCTGACGCGGGCGCGGACTTTTTCCTGCGCGCCGAAGTGCTGGACGGCATTGGGCAGGGCGGGGAGAGCGCCGAGGAGGAGTTTGCCTTCTTCGGTGAGGTTCCAGAGGCCGGTTTGGCGGAGGAACTGCCAGCGGTGAAAGAGTTTTTGCTGCCAGTGGTACTCAAACTGGCCCTGAGCGGCGGCAGGCACAAGGGCGGTGGCTGCGCGAATCAGCGCGAAAGAGAGGGCAAGAGAAATCGGGCGATCGGGCGGAAGCCGCATGAACCACCTGCTTACCCTCACTATAGCGCCGGGCGAGGGAGGCGCCTGCTTTTATATGACGGTGAGCAAGGATAAGGCTCCGGTGTCGCCGGAAGCGGCGGCTTGCACCAACTGGGCCACAAGTCCCCTGGATTGCGACTGTTGCGACTGGGCGGACTGCCAGATCTGCTGGGTGGTGTCGCTTAATTGGACGGAGTCTTCTTTGGTTCCGGTTGGGCTGGCTCCCGATTGTCCGGTGGGCAAGCTGATCTGTGGTGAGATCTTTTGAGCCGATGTTGTCTGGCCGCTGCTGCTCGATACTGAAGCGCCTGTAGTGGCTTGGATCGCTGCTGTTTCTGATGTCATTTTGTTTTTCGATCCTCCTCAACTTGTTCATCGCACCCTAAGGGGCAAATTCTAGGAAAAGTTTCAGGCAGGGCTGTGGAAAACGAAAAAAAGGAGACGCGGTGGCGTTTGGGGGTAGTTGGGGGGTGCCACCGCGTCTTTCTCGCTAGTTGACAGGAAAGACGCGGGCGCTGGCTGAAAACGGTGCAGCGGCTCAATAAAGTTATGTAAAGAGGGGGGGCCTGTCTTGTTACACAACTTCACGATTGGGCCGCAACTTTACCAGCCGCAGCCCCGTCTGGTAGCTACTCGCTTTTTGGTTTGGTGAACTTTGCTTTCTTATCTGAGAATTCCAATTCTTTTCATTGGCATGCTGGCGGCGTGCATCTTGACGGCGGCCCAGCAGAAATCCGATTCGCAGAAGGATGCGGCGAAGGAATCGGAGGAGATCTACACGGTGGGCGGGGATGTGAAGCCGCCCAAGATTATTCATTATGTGGAACCGGCCCCGTCGGAACAGGAGACGTATGTGGAAGGGGTGGTGCGGATTGCGGCGGTGATCAATATGGACGGCACGCCGTCGGATTTGCATGTGGTGAAGGGGCTGAACGATTCCGAGGACAAGCTGGCGCTGGATGCGCTGCGGCAGTGGCGTTTTGCGCCGGGGACGAAGGGCGGGCATGCGGTGCGGGTGAAGATTAATGTGGAGATAAATTTTCATTTGCTGTAGGGGTGAGTGGGACACAATGGACGTGTGTTCACTCGCTTGGAAGCCGAGAATTATCGGTGCCTGAAAAAACTGGCTGTCGATCTGGGTCCGTATCAGATTCTGGTTGGCCCAAACGCCAGCGGGAAATCGACGTTTCTGGATGCGCTGAATTTCTTTTCGGATCTGATCACGATTGGGCCCAGATCCGCTGTCAATGAACGCAGTGAGAATTTCCACGACTTAGTCTGGGGGCGCGAGGGGTCTTCCTTCTCGCTGGCGATTGAAGCCCGGGTTCCGAGATGGCCCGGCACTCCGCTGGATACTATTCGGTATCAGGTGCTCATCCGTTTAGACGCCGAGAGCGATCTTGTCTCTCTGGAGGAAGAAGTCTTGACGCTTCGGAACTCCGAGGGCGCAAGCGTCACCGTGTTGGAACGCAACGAATATAAGGTTGATTACGCGTCGGAGGACGGCGGATTCAGCGCGAACTTTACGCTGGGGCCGTTGCAGTCTGGACTGGCGAATCTTCCGATGGATGAGACGAAGTTTCCAGCAACGGCCTGGTTCAAGAATAGGCTGCTTGAGGGAGTCCAGATGGTGGTGCTGGACAATCAATGGCTGCATGCCTCAAGCCCGCCCGGTGAGGGCAATGCGAAGCTATTTGACGGCCTTCAGTTGGCGCGCAGAATATATCGCCTGAGTTCATCTTCCCCCGCCGCCTTCGACGCGTGGATCAGGCATCTTCAGACGGCGCTGCCGGATATTGAAGCGATAAAAACTGTGTTCCGACCGGAAGATAAGAATCGGTATGTCATGGTTCGCTACAAGAATGGCATTGAAGTGCCGGCCTGGATGCTTTCCGACGGGACGCTGCGCCTGATGGCGCTGACGCTGATTGCGTACGGAGCACCCGACGACGGAGTGTATCTGATCGAAGAACCTGAGGTTGGTGTGCATCCTTCGGCGCTGGAAACCATTGTTCAGTCGTTGTCCTCGGTTTATGACGGGCAGGTCATCATCGCCACGCACTCCCCCTTGCTGGTCGGCATGTCGGAGCCGGAGAATTTGCTCTGTTTTTCGCAAACTGGCGACGGCACACGGGTCGTGAAAGGAAGCGAACACCCGCTGCTGCGGGAGTGGCAGTCTAAGATGCAGGTGAGTGATCTTTTTGCTTCTGGAGTGCTTGGCTGAGAGAAGAAAGAAAGCGGGATTTGATTGTCCTGACGGCGGATAAAGATGCCGAGTATGGCATCCGGAGTCTTCTTGAGAATCGCCGAAGCGCGCTATTGATTCGCGAGATTGACTTTCAGTGTGTGGTTCATCCCAGGCACGATGCCGGCGTACGGTTGCGCTGTGCTGAATTTCTCAGGGCGTTTCTTCGGACGCATAAGCGGACGCTGGTGATTTTTGACAAAGAAGGTTGTGGTGATGAGAGCCGATCAGCGGAGCAAATTGAGCGTTCAACAGAGGAACTTCTCAGCGCCAATGGCTGGGGCGACCGATGCGCGGCCATTGTGCTGGTGCCCGAACTGGAATCCTGGATATGGGACGGAGGCGTCAGTGCCCGCAAGGCGGCGGGTCTTGCCACAGCGCAGGAAGCGAAGTCTCTCTTGATGCAGGCCGGTTTCCTTGCGCCAGGCCAGATCAAGCCCGCCAGGCCCAAGGAGGCGTTCGAAGCTCTGCTGCGCGCGGCCAGGACCAAGCGTTCGGCATCGCTGTTCTCGGACATGGCAAGAGATGTGGACATGGCGAAATGCACCGATAGCGCGTTCCAGAAGTTTGCAAGAACTCTACAAACATGGTTTCCGAGAGAGTGATGGGCGGTTCTTTTAATATGCCAATGAACGAAACTGAGTACCCAGTGCGGCTTCGGAAATTGAGCCGCGCGGAAGGCGGCGGCTTTTGGGCGGAGTTTCCGGACCTTCCCGGCTGTATGGCTGACGGGGCGACGCCGGCGGAAGCGCTTGCGGAGTTGCAGGACGCGCTGAAGTCTTATCGGGCAAGCCTTCGCAAGCATGCAGACAAGAATCGCCGTTCAACGCTGATCCACGATTAGCAGCCAGCCCTTTCCTGGCTGCACCGGGATGGGCTGATTGGGAGAAAACGTTGCGGCGCTTTGGAAATTTTCGATGGGCTCGGCGCGGATGGTTGCCTTTGATGGATCGATGCCGAGGGTTTGCCAGTTGATTTCCAGTTTCACGTCGACCGGATCTTTGGCCCAGCTTGCGAGGGAGACGATGGCGTGGCGGTTGCCTTGATAGACGGTGGCGAGCACGTCGGCGTGGCCGGTTTTGACGGGGTTTGACGGAACCCACCAGCCGAGCATGCGCGTTTTTTCGATGCCCGCTGCATCCCAGAATTTCCAGAGCGGGCGCGGGTCGCCGGACCAGGGCAGGCGATTGGTCATGCCGAAGAGCATGCCGCGCCAGGGGTTGCCTTTGTCTTGCAGCATTTCGCCCATGAGTCCGAAGGGGATGCCGGAGATTTCGGTGAGCCAGTAATCGGGCGGCGAGTTGTAGTCGAAGTATTCGCCGAACCAGAGGCGGTCGATGTAGGGGAAATGCTCCAGGTAGAGGTTGGCGCTGCTGGCAAAGCCGTCGCGCGGGTTGAACTGGTTGGCGGAATGGAGATCAATCATGGCGCCTGGATGGCCGCGCAGCAGCACTTTGCGGACGCGCTTCATGGTGGTGCGGTCGAAGGCGACGTCGTCCAGATAGAGGCCGTCGATGCCGACGTTGTCGACGAGCCAGCGCAGGCCTTCGACATAGAAGTTGTGCCAGCGGGAGATGCCGGTGGTGATGAGGGCGGCGTCGCGCAGTTCGGGCACGTACCAGCCTTCGATGTAATCGCCGTTGAGATGCTCCTGAAGCCAAGAGGGGCCACCGCCGGGGCCGCGCGCGATGACTTCATCGCCCAGGCTGAGCAGCGGGACGATTTCGGGCGCGTGGTCGGTGAGTTCGCGCACGGTGTAATAGATTTTCACTTTCATGCCGCGGGCGTGCGCCTGGTCGATGTAGGCTTTCATTTCGGCGGGACGCAGGAACGGGTAGTTGATGTAGGGGTTGATTTCGGTGGCGTGGTGGACGTTGATGGTGTTTGCGCCGGTGGCGGCAATTTCATCCAGCGGCTTAAAGGCGTGATAGTAGCGCGTTTTCCATTGGGCGGCGGGGTCGATGGTGTGGAAAGGGGTCAGCAGCAGGCGCAGGTCGTAATGGACGGTTTCGCCGGGTTTGAAGGTGCGCGGACCGCTGAAGCATTGAATTCGATACTGATTGTCGCGGCGCAGGAAGCGGCAGCCGCCTTTGCCATCGTTAGCCCAGGAGACGGGCATGATGAGAGGTTTCGATTGATAGAAGTTGGTGTTGAGCGGGCGCGAGTAATGATCGTCATGCAGGCTGAACTGCAGGCCGGCGTTGACATCGCCGAGCCAGGCGCTGTCCTGGTTGCGCTTGACGTCCCATTTCCAGTCGAATGCGGCGGGCGCTGGGCCGCCCTTGAGGCCGAGGCCCATGGCGTAGCGGGCGACATCGGGGCGCAGCGGAATTTCGAGGATCACGTCTGAAACGGTGGTGGACTCGTGCGCGGAGAGGGCGATGGAGTATTCCATGTCGCCGTCGAATTCGAGGCTGGCTTGCATAGTGCTGTCGATGGGTCCGGCGTGGCTGTGGGCGGACCAGGCGGCGATGCCTTCGGCTTGCTTGGTGAAGTGAAGGCTGCTGGCAGTCCAAGGCGTCGCGTGGCCGGCGGGGTCTTGGATGACAAGCGAAATGGGAGCGGCGAGAAGTTCGCGCGGGGTTTTCGACAGGTGCGTCATTTCGATGTCGAAATAGCTGCGGATGGAGGCGGGGAAGCCTTGCGGGCCGAGTGTTACCTGGCGCCCCAGGATGCCGAGCGTGTGGCCTTGCACGCTGACCGGCGTGTAGGGCGCGACAATGCCGTCGTCAACGGCGAGTGTGGAATCGAGCCAGCGCAGGCGCGAGAGGCGGGCGGGATCATCGTCACCGGAATTTCGCAGGACTTCGTTATTGAGGGCGAGGTGGAACGGAATGGGCGTGGGTGGTTCGCCATCGGCGGTGATGGTGAGAGTGGTGGCTATGTCATGCGAAGCTTCGACGCCGCACCAGAGCGGCTGGATGTCGCCTTTTTCGACGTTGACGATGCGCGTGAAGGGATGGCTTTGCCAATCGATTCCGCCTTGGTTGAAACAGCGGAAACCCGGCGCGGCGAAGCTGACGCGGACGTTGGATAAGCGCGCGCGGGCAGCCCAAACTCCCAGCTGGAACGCGTAGAACTCGCCTTTGGCGGCACTGGCGTGGAAGGGCTGAGCGGGTCCGCGCTGGGCCCAAGATTGCGGCAGATCGTGCGCCATGCGAATGGGGAGGGAGCGGTCTTCGGGGAAGACGAAATAATGCGCTTGCGGATGGGCGGCGAGCAGTGCTTCGGTTTCCTGGCGGGTGGCGATGATCTCCGTGGGCAGGAATTTGTTGAAGGCATCGATGGATTCGATGGAGACGAATTCGGCTGCGGGCAGTTCGGCGGGTTTCAGGCGCGCCAGCCATTCGGCGCTGGCTTGGCTGTGCGGTTCCGGATAGGTGACTTGGGGATAGTTGGCGCGTCCGCCCATGACGTAGGGCAGATAGTAGACGTAATAAGTGCCGGGTCCGCTGGCGGGCTGGAATGCGATGTCGCCCAATTCACGGTTGATTTCGAGCGGGGCGACGTTGGGGATTTCGCGGCCGGTTTGGGCGTCGACGACGATGAGGGTTTTTTTCTCAGGCTGGGTGTCGCGGCGACGCCAGGGAATGTGGGCGCGCACGGCATTGGCGGTTGTGGTGACGCGCAGGACGGCGCGGTGGTTGCCCAGGCGGCCCTGATCCCATTGCGTTTGCGAGAAGCAGACGGCGGTGAGAGCGAACAATAGGGCGGCGCGATTTAGGATCACTTGCGTATGGTAGCGGAAGCTTCTGGCGGTGAGTGCCGTGCTGGAAAAAGTGCGTAATCTGTTCGGGTAATGGTAAAGTCCACACCGAAATTTTGACTGAAGACTATTCAGTTGTTTTGCTTTTATACTCGTTTCGGCCTACGCAGGCCTCCATTTGCTTTCTATGAGGAGTAGATCTTTCATGTCAAAGATTGCACACGTTTGCAACCTAGTTTTCATATTTGTGGCAGTCCTATGCGGATGCTGCGCGCTGTGGGCGCAGTCGGACGTGGGGACCATCACCGGATACATTAAAGACCCCACCGGCGCGGTTGTGCCCGGCGCCAAGGTGGTCATTAAAAACGAGGCCACTGGCGAAGCGCACACAGTCACCACCGACCAGCAAGGCCGTTACACAGTGCCCAGCATTTTGCCGGGCAACTATACGCTGACGGCGACTGCCCCGGGCTTTAAGCAGTTTGTCAGCAGACAGAACAAGCTGGAAGCGAATTCCACCATTCAACTCGACGGCAACTTGGCCATCGGTGAGGCGACGGAAACAGTAGAGGTGTCGGCCACGGCCGAGAGGCTGCAGACGGAATCGGGCGCTGTGCAGTCGGAAGTGAGCGGGCAGCAGATTCAGGATCAGGAATTAAACGGCAGAAGTCCCATTTACACGGCGCAGTTTTTGCCGGGGGTGCGCAGCGGCAGCACGCTGGGCGATTTTAACGGCGTTGGGCTGAGCGGCAATCCGTACAACATCAACGGGACGCGGTCGCAAGACACGATGGTGACGGTGGATGGCGCGCCAGCCATGCGCACGCGCGCCAACGGGGCAGTGATTGGCGTCGGCGATGTGGACGCGACGCAGGAGATCCAGGTGCTGACCGCCGATTATCAGGCTGAATATGGGCAGGCGGCGGGCGGCCAGATTCGCATGGTGACCAAGAGCGGCACCACCGATTTTCATGGCAGCGCGTATGAGTACTTTCGCAATTCTGATTTGAACGCCAACACATGGTCGCGCAATTTAAGCAAGACCACCGACTTCGCTTCGCCGTTCCGCTATAACAATTTTGGCTATGCCATTGGCGGCCCGGTGGCGATTCCGGGCAAATGGGACGCGCTGCGCCAGAAGGTGTTTTTCTTTGTCGCGCAGGACTGGATTCGCGAGCGCAACACGCAGACACAGGAAGAAGCGGTGCCGACCACGCTGATGCGTGAGGGGAATTTCAGTGAACTTCTTTCCTCCAACCCCTGGTATAGCGGTTCGCACCAGATTTATTATCCGAACACCTGTCCCAAGGTGGGCGCATCCACTTGCCAGCCCATCCCCGGCAACATCATCCCGGCCAGCAAGCTGAGCCCGAATGGCCTTGCCATTCTGAACGCGTATCCGACGCCCACTTCCGGCTTCCTGTCGGGAACGGACAACTGGATTGCGCAAGCGGCGCAGCCGATTAACCAGCGGAAAGATATCTGGAACCTGGATATTGTTCCCAACAACAGCAACCACATTGAGATTCGAAGATCTGGCCTGGCTTACAACGAGTTCGACCCGTTTGACCAAGGCTCGGGCGAAACCGCGAAGTATTTCAACCGCCCCAACCAGACCAACACGGTTGCCTGGACGTGGACCGTGAATCCGACGACGGTGAACGAGCTGCGCGCCACTTACAGCCTGGACGACGTGTATATTCCGGTGGACACTTCCGAGATTGGGTTCAACCGGCAGAACCTGGCCGACCCCATCACCTATCCGTATCTGTTCTCCGGCAAAGACGAGCCGAACAAGATACCGACCATCAACCTGAACGACAATTTCTACAGCCTGGCGGGCGGGCCTTATCCTTCGCATTCGTCGGGTCCCATTTTCACCACTTCCGACAGCTTGACGAAGGTGATTGGCAACCACACGCTGAAGTTCGGCATGTTCTTTGAATACGCGGGCGAAAATGACGGCGACCAGATCAACGTGGACACGGTGCCGGGCGGCGCCAATAACCAGAACGGGAACTTCACTTTTTCCGACGCGGGCACGGGCGCAACGTCGGGCGTGAGCATCGCCAACCTGGCGCTGGGCTATGCAGACAGCTACACCGAAATTGGCCCGCGCGCGTTTACTATCTGGCGCAGGCCGATGTATGAAGAGTTCGCCCAGGATTCCTGGAAAGTGACTCCGAAACTGCACATTGATTATGGCTTCCGCATGACCACCGTGTTCGGTTTTGCTCCGCAGTGGGGCAATGCCGATTACTTTGACGGCGCGCTGTACAACGCGGCGGATGCGGTTTCCCTGAATGCTTCGGGCAACGTGATTCTGGGCACCGGCAATCCGTACAACGGCATTGTGATTCCCGGTTACAGCAGCTTTCCGAGTTCGGCTGCCGGGCGCGTGCTGGCGGACGGCAATCCGGTTTGCGATGGCGCTTCGTGCAACAGCTTGTTTGATCCCAGCTTGGGCAAATCCTACATTCATACTGACAACATTCCGCAGCCGCGCCTTGGCATCGCTTACCAAATTGACGACAAGACGGTGATACGCGCGGGCGCGGGCGAGTTCTCCACGGCCATGCCGCTGGTGGACAATATTTTTCCGGGCGGCAACTCTCCGTTCCAGCCGTTTGTGACGGTGAATAACGTGAGCGTGGATAACCCGGGCGCGTCGGTTGTCAGCGGCACGGCGGCGGCCATTACCGTGACCACGCTGAACCCGAACCTGAAACAGCCGATTGCCTGGAACTGGAACGTCACGTTCCAGCGCGAACTGCCGCTGAATTCCACGCTTTCCGTCGCTTACGTGGCGCATCGCGGCTATCACGGCTGGGATGTTTATGACATCAACCAGGCGCAGGCTGGATCCACGCAGGCGAATCCGGGCACCAACATCAATTTGCTGCGGCCGTATGCCGGCTACGCGGCGATTCAGGAAGAAGAAAGCGTTGTCAATTCCATGTACAACGGGCTTCAGGTTTCCTGGAACCGGCGCTTTTCGCACGGCTACATGTTTGGGGTTTCGTATACGCTGTCGAAGAGCATGGACAACAGCTCCAACTATCGCGACATTGTTCCGGACACCTACGACACGGCGAACCTGTGGGGGCCGTCTGAATACGACAGCCGCAACGTGGTGATGATCAATTACCTTTATGATCTGCCGTTTTTCAAGGACAACAGCCATCTGACGGGCAAACTGCTGGGCGGCTGGGAGCTGGCCGGGGCCACGCAGTTCCAGACCGGCACGCCGTGCGGCGTGGGCGCCAATGTCGACTATGCGGGCGTGAGTTCGACTGACTTGGGCAGCTTTGGCTGCGGCAGCGAGGGACAGTTCTGGGTGGTGAATGGGACGCCTTCGATCACGGGCGGTTTTGCCGGACCGGTGACGAATTCGAGTTCGCCCACTTACTTTTCGACGGTGACGAGCAGCGGATCGCCGCTGTTCACGGCTCCGGCGGCGGGCACGTTTAACTTGCAGAATGGGGTTCGGGACCTGATTTATGGGCCGGGATTCCAGGACTGGAATTTGTCGCTTTACAAGAAGTTTGCTTTGCGAGCGGAAGGAAAAGAGAATATTGAATTCCGCTGCGAGGCTTACGACTTTATCAATCATCCGAACTGGAGCGCGCCGAATTACAATCCGACGTCTTCGCAGTTCGGCATGGTGACGAGCAAGACGAGTCTGGCTCGGAACTTGCAGTTGTCGCTGCGGTTTAGCTTTTGAGGACACGCGCAAGACGGTCGCGGTGTCAAGCGCTCCGCCGCAAGGGCTAGGGAGTCCCTCTCTCAATTGGCGGAGCGCAGCCGCGCCCTTTGCGCTTCTAGGCTGTCTCGGAATGCGGGCCGGTTAATCGGCCCGCAATGCCTGATCCAGATCCCAGATCAAATCTTCCACGTCTTCGAGGCCGATGGAGAGGCGCACCAGTTCCGGCGTCACTCCAGCGGCTTCTTGTTCGTCTGGGCCGAGCTGCTGGTGGGTTGTCGAAGCGGGATGAATGACCAGGCTGCGCGCGTCGCCCACGTTGGCCAGATGCGAAAAGATTTTGAGCTTGTTGATAAAGGCTTTGCCTGCTTCATAGCCGCCCTTGATGCCGAAGGAGAAGACCGCTCCCGCGCCTTTGGGTGTGTATTTCTGCGCTTGCTGGAAGTAAGGGCTGGAGGGCAGCGAGGCGTATTTCACCCAGCTTACGCTGGCGTGGCTTTCCAGGTATTGCGCCACTTTTAGCGCGTTGCTTAAGTGGCGGTCCATGCGCATGCCCAGCGTTTCAATGCCCTGCAAAAACAAGAAGGCGTTGAAGGGGCTGACGCACGGGCCGATGTCGCGCAGGCCTTCCACGCGCGCCTTGATGATGAAACTGATGGCGCCGAACGTGTCCCAGAATTTCATGCCGTGATAGGCGCGCGAGGGTTCGGTGAAATCAGGAAATTTGCCATTGTTCCAGGGGAACTTGCCGCTGTCGACAATGATGCCGCCAATGGAAGTGCCATGGCCGCCCATGAATTTGGTGAGGGAGTGGAGCACGACATCGGCGCCGTAATCGATGGGCCGGACCACGTAGGGAGTGCCGAAGGTGTTGTCGATGACCAGCGGCACGCCGTTTTCATGCGCGATGTTGGCGACGGCTTCGATGTCAAGGACGTTGCTGCGCGGATTGCTGATGGTCTCGCCATACAGGAGGCGGGTTTTCGGGGTGATGGCTTTGCGGAAGTTTTCGGGATTGTCGGGCTCGACGAAGACGAAGTCATAGCCGAGGCGGCGCATAGTGACATCGAACTGGGTGAAGGTGCCGCCGTAGAGCGTGCTGGAGGCGACGATTTGGTCTCCGGGCGCGGCGATGGTGGAGACGGCCAGGAATTGCGCGGCCTGGCCGCTGGAAAGCGCGAGAGCGGCGACGCCGTTTTCAAGCGAGGCCACGCGCTCTTCCAGAACGCCGGTGGTGGGGTTCATGATGCGCGTATAGATGTTGCCGAATTGCTTCAGCGCGAAGAGGTCGGCGGCGTGTTCGGTGTTGTCGAAGGTGAAGGAAGTGGTTTGGTAAATGGGGACGGCGCGGGCGTGAGTGGCGGGGTCGGGATCATAGCCGGCGTGGAGGGCTCGGGTGTTGAAGCCTAGGGGGCGTTGGAGGTCTTTCATGGGCATCGAAAACAGTATATATGTGTATGTCGATGGGGAATGAAAGCGCACGGCTGAAGGGCGCTTAGTTGCTGAGGTTTTTCCACTCTACTCCCGGCATAATGCGTTTCATGAACTCGTTAAACAAGGGCACGGTGAAGGCTGTGTCCCCATGGGTTGGACTCCAAATCATTCCTTTGGCTATGAGGGTGGCGCGGGTGGGCCCGAGCGAACTGACAGCGCGTCCCAATTGATCAGCAATGTCTCCGGAACGATGCGGTCCCGGTCCAAGCTCGGCCATGGCACGCAAATACTTCTTCTCCGCTGGTGTGAGCCGATCAAAGCGCACCCGGAAAAAACTTTCATCCAGCGCCGCGATGGCCTCGTCTGATGCCGCGAGGACGTCTTCGCGGCTGATGGGGCTTATAGGCGCGATATCCCAAGTGTGCTTGCCCCATTCTTGAAGAAAGTACGGATAGCCTTGTGTCTTGTCCACGATCAGGTCCACAGCGCCCCTGTCGATTAACGCACCTTCGTGTTCTATTGGCCGCTCGATTGCTGCTCTGGCATCGGCGGGGTTCAATGCGCCGATTTCAGGAAAGTCGAAGAGGCGCTCGGCATACGATTTCGCTTCGCCCATGCGCCCGCGCAGTTGGGGGAGACCCGCGCCGACAATCGTAATTGGCAGCTGTTCCTGAGAGCAGCGGTGAATAGCTGAAATCAGGGCTGCCATCTGTGGTTCCTCCACGTACTGCAGTTCGTCGATGAACAGCACTACCGCCGTGCCTGCCGCCTTAGCAGCGAAGCCGACCTGCTGCAGGAGAGCGCCCAAATCGCCCTCCAGGTCGCCATTGTCGGCGAGACCCGGTTCCGGCTCGTAGTCCAGGCCAACTTCTATGTCGTTGAAAGTCACCTTCAGCTTGCCCGCGAAACCCGCGAGCGCTTTAAGGCCCCGGATAGCAAACTCTTTTGCGGTCTCCTTTTTGCTCAAGTGCAAAAGGGCTAAGCGAACAGGGGGCGCGAGCAGCGCTGGAAGAGACCGCCCCTCAGGGGCTTCTACTCGGACGGTTTGGATGCCAGTGCTCTCCGCGTCGCGGCGCATTCGATCGAGAAGGACCGTCTTGCCCACACCGCGCAACCCTACCAGCATCATGCTTTTAGCCGGGCGACCGAGCCGAAGCCGCTGGAGCCGTATTGCAATGTCTCGGCGCAGAGCGCTGCGGCCAGCTAGCTCCGGAGGAGGGCTGCCAGCCCCCGGTGCATATGGGTTGCGAACGGGGTCCATGTACAGAGTTTAGCTTAATTATGGGCTTTCAATAATTTTAATAATATTTGTATAAGCAGCGCGTGGTGATCTTATGCCACTACCGAGACCTGCTTTACGGGTTCGGAGAATTCGGCGGGGCGGGCTGGGGCTTGGCGGCGGGCGCGGGTTTTTTGCGGACCAGTTCCATGTATTCGCGGACGTATTCCTGGTCTTCGACGGGCACTTCGTCGCGGTTAATTTCGCCGCCCAGGTCGGCGTGCTGGCCTTGGGCGTGGGTGTAATCGGTCTGGAGGCGCTGTTTGCCTGATGGCACCACCTGCATGTCGCCGGTGAGCGTGGCGGAGCGCTTGCCGATGATTTCCGCCAGTTTGCCCATGGCTTTGGCTTGTTCGGCTTCGCGCAATTGCTTGTCACCATCGGAATGGCCGACCCCGGATTGCGCGTCGGAACCCTTCTTATCCGACGGCGCGGCTGAATCTTTGCCTTGCGCGGCTTGGGCTTTGGCTGCGCCCTGCTGCGATTGCTCACCGGAACTTTGCTCCTGCGCCGACTGATCTTTGCCGGAATCTTTCTGGCCGTCGGAGCTTTGGTCCTTGTTGCCGGCCTGGTCGGAACTTTTCTGCCCTTCGTTGCTCTTTTGCGCGTTGTTGTTGTCGGACTTCTGCGGGTTGTTGCCGGTGGGCTTGATCTTGGCCATGACGCTGGAGAGCGCGTCGCGCATGCGGTCCAGCATGCTGCTGGATTTTTGCGGGCCGGTGGATTCGGGCTGCTTGTCGCCTTGCTGCTGATCGCCCTTCTGCTCCTGTGCATCGGAGGGCGGGCTGCTGCCGTTGGGCTTGCCGTCGCCTTTGCCACCCTCGCGCTTTTCGTCGCTGCTGGTTTTACCCTCGGCGTTTTTGGCCTGCTGCTGATCCTGGCTGGCGGCGGGATCGCCCTTCTGATTGGCATCGCCGCCTTTGGCTTGATCGGGATTGGGCTGCTTGGCTTGTTGTTCGGCCTTGGGAGACTGCGGCGCCCGCGTGGCGTCTTTATCCTGCGCTCCGGGAGGCAGAGTTTTGTCCAGACGGGCGTTGGCGTCGTCGCCTTTTTCATCTGGAGTTGCGCCGGGGTGCGCGATGTTTTCAAAGACTTGCGTCACGGCCAGCGGCAGGAAAGTGTGTTGCAGGCTGAGGTCATGCGTGACGAAATAGCGCGCGCAGAAAAGGACAAAGGCGGTGACGAACAGCGCGGCGGTGATGACCCAGGCGCGGCGGCGCTGGAAGGGGAAGGCTTGCGCGGGGTCGGCGGTTTCGGCCAGTTGCTCGGCGTGATGCAAGAGGTGGGCGGCGGCTGGATTATCGATGGCGGTTTGGGTGTGCAGAAACCAGGCAGTGGAGAGGGAATCGTGCAGCGCCAGGCGGCTGTCCATCATCTGCGCGACTTGATAAGAATCAGACAAGCGGCGACGCACTTCATAGGCGGTGAGGCCGATGCCGATGGCGGCCAGCAGCAGCAGCCATTGCCAGGCGAGAATTTGCGTGCCGAGCAGGATGAGGAGGGTGAAGCCGGCGAAGACGATGGAGAGCGCGAGCGCGGCGTGGTCAAAGATGAGCACGATGAGCCTGCGCCGCCAGCCGCGCTTCACTACGTCCTGGACGCGGCTGAGGGGCGGGGCGGATTGGAAGGTTGTGCTCACTTAGTCCTTATTATGAATGGCGGCGGATTGGTGGTGTTTATAGAGTTTAACCCTGGCAGGGTTGAAGTCTTGGCGCAATAGCTTGTCCATGGCGGACAAGGCGAGCGCATGATGCACAGGCGAAGGCTGCGCAGCCCGCAGCAGAATGTTGCTGTCAGCCAGAACAGGAGAGGGCATTTAGTTGGCGGCCGTGGCCGCCGTAAATGGATTCGCGATCCATGTCTTCGTCAGCCAGTACGACGGTGCTTCCGGCATGGTTTTTTGTCCACGCCTGAAGATTCTGGCGGCTCTGTTCGCCGGAAAGCTCATGCGCCGGCCCGGAAAAATCAGCCGATTCAGGAATCGCCGTACTTGGTGTCATCCCGGTCAAGCTTGGCTTTCAGCGGCGCCAGGCCGCGCAGAGCGAGAAGATTCAAAGCCATCACCATGAGGGCGATGGCCCAGTGGTTCGTAGCAACGGCCGCGCCAATGGCACCGGCGCACCAGACGCTGGCGGCGGTGGCGGTGCCGTGCGTCGTGATGCCTTCTTTCACAATCGCGCCGCCGCCGACAAAGCCGATGCCGGTGATTAGGCCTTGCAGCGCCTGCGGGCTGAACGACACCAGGAGATAAGCGCAACTGGCGGTGCCGACGATGGGGAAGGCGCGGATGCCGATGTTATGGCCCTCCTGCTCGCGGTTCCAGCCGATGACGGCGGTCAGCAGAAAGGCGACGGCCAGGTGCAGAAATTCGGAGCCCGCCTGCTGCCAGTCAGCCGGTTCCATGGGCCTTGTCCGTTACCATAAAAATGTCCTCCCATAAACATGCTGCGCTTTGAAACTGCCGGAGAATCGCACGGCGAATGCCTTGTGGCCACTCTGACCGGCCTTCCCGCTGGAATTCCGATCTCCGTAGAATATCTTGACCGCCAGTTGTGGCGCAGGCAGCAGGGCTTTGGCCGCGGCGGGCGCATGAAGATTGAAACGGATAAGGTGCATATTGTTTCGGGCGTGCGGCATTCGCAAACCATAGGTTCGCCCATTGCGATTCTGCTGGAAAACAAAGACTGGAAGAACTGGACGGGCATTTTGCCGGTGGAAGCGAAAGACGCCGACCCTGGGAAAGACAAGCCGCTGACGCGGCCGCGCCCGGGGCATGCGGATCTGGCTGGGGCGATTAAATATAATTTTCCGGAGGCGCGCTATATCCTGGAACGCGCCAGCGCGCGCGAAACCACGGCGCGCGTGGCAGTCGGCGCCATTGCCAAGAGTTTCCTGCAGGAATTCGGCATTTCGGTTTTGAGCCATGTGGTGGGCGTGGGGCCGGTGAAGCTGGAGCGGCTGGCGGAGTGGGACGAAATTGTTGCCCTTTCCGAACGCGATGAAGTTTTGCTGGGCTGCGTGGACGCGGAGACTGAAACGCGCATGAAAGAAGTGGTGGACCATGCGTACCGCACCGGCGACACGGTGGGCGGCGTGTTTGAAGTGGTGGCGCATGGCTTGCCCACCGGGCTTGGTTCGCACATTACCTGGGACACGCGGCTGGACGGGCGATTGGCGCAGGCGATTGTTTCCATTCAGGCGGTGAAGGGCGTGGAGATCGGGTTTGCCGAAGAGGGCGCGTCGTCGTATGGATCGGCCGTGCAAGACACGATTCATTTTTCAAAAGAAGGGCAAGAGTTTTTTCGCGGGTCGAACCGGGCCGGTGGCTTGGAAGGCGGCATCACCAATGGCGAAGATCTGCGGGTGCGCGGGCTGCTGAAGCCGATTTCCACGCTGCGTCGGCCTCTGGAATCTGTCGATTTGACGACGAAAGAACCCGCGCTGGCGGCGTATGAACGCAGCGATGTGGCAGTGATTCCGGCCGCCGGCGTGATTGGCGAAGCGATGGTGGCGCTGGTGTTGGCGGGCGCATTCCTGGAAAAATTCGGCGGCGATTCGCTTGGCGAGACCAAACGGAATTACGATAGTTATCTGGCGCAAATCAAGAAGTTTTAGGCGGAAATGGTTCGAAAAATAGTGAAGTATGGAGAGGCGGTTCTGGAAAAGCCGGCACAGGCGGTGACTGACTTTGGATCGCCTCAATTGAAACAACTGGTGGCCGATATGTTTGAAACAATGTATGCGGCCAAGGGGGTTGGCCTGGCCGCGCCGCAGGTGGGCGTCAGCCAGCGCGTGACGGTCATCGACACCAGCGTGGGCGAGGATGAAACGCAAAAGCTGGTGATTATCAATCCGGAGATCAGCTTCCAGGAAGGCACGCAGACCGGCGAAGAGGGCTGCCTGAGCATTCCCGGTTTTCGCGAGCCGGTGACGCGCTCAAACAAGGTGATTGTGAAAGCGCACAACGAGAAGGGCGAGCCGATTGAGATTGCGGGCGAAGAGCTGCTGGCGCGCGCGCTGGAGCATGAGATTGACCATTTGAACGGCATTCTGTTTATCGCGCATTTGAGCGCGCTGAAGCGCGACATGATTCGGCGCAAGATTAAGAAGCTGCAAAAAGCCGGCGAGTGGGATTAGGTGCGCGCGGTTTTCCTGGGCACGCCTGAGTTTGCGGTTCCTTCGCTGAAGGCGCTGGCGGCGAAGCATGAAATTGTTGCCGTGTTCACGCAGCCGGACCGGCCGAAAGGGCGCGGCAATCAGTTGGCGGAATCGCCCGTGAAAGCGGCCGCGCGCGAGCTGGGCCTTGCGGTGCATCAGCCGGAACGTGTGCGGCGGCCGGAGAGTTTTGAACTGCTGAAAACGCTCGGGGCCGAGATCATGATTGTCGTGGGATACGGGCAGATTATTCCGCAGGCGATTATCGATTTGCCGAAGCATGGGATTTTGAATGTGCATGCCTCGCTGCTGCCGAAGTATCGCGGCGCTGCGCCTATTCAATGGGCCATTGCGAAAGGCGAGACGGAGACCGGCGTCACCATTATGCAGATTGACGCGGGGCTGGACACAGGCGACATGCTGCGCAAGGCATCGCTGGCGATTGGGCCGGATGAGACTGCGCCGGAATTGAGCGCGCGGCTGGCGCCGCTGGGCGCGGAATTGCTGCTGGAAACAATCGGCGGCGGTGCGGTTCGCGAAAAGCAGAACGATGCGGAAGCAACGCTCGCGCCCATTCTGAAAAAGGAAGACGCGCTGATTGACTGGCAGCGGTGTGCGGCTGAAATTTATAACCGGTTTCGCGGGTTTAATCCGTGGCCCGGCGCTTACACCGCATTTCGCGGCCAGCCGCTTTTAATCAGCGCGATGAAGCCTGCTGGCGAAGCGGATCTAGCGCCGGGCCGGTGCGCGGTTCAGAATAAAAAGTGGATTGTGGGCTGCGGCGCGCAGACGGCGCTGGAACTAAAAGAAGTGCAACTGGCGGGCAAGAAACGCATGAGCGGCGAGGCGTTTCTGAATGGGTATAAACTCGCGGCGGAAGAAATGCTTGGAGCAACAATTTGAAAATTCCCCTTGGCTTTCGGTTTGCCTCCGCCTATGCGGGCATTCGAAAAATAGAAAAGGATGATGTGGCGCTGATTGTGCCGGATCAGCCGGCAAATGCGGCGGCGGTGTTCACCACCAACATGGTGCAGGCCGCGCCGGTGCGGCTGGCGCGCCAGAATTTGAAGACGTCCAAAGGGCAGGTGGGCGCGGTGCTGATCAACGCGGGCAACGCCAACTGCGCCACACGCACTGGCGATAAAGTGGCGGAAACGTCATGCCGCGCGGTTGCCAAGGCGCTAAAGCTTAGCGCGCCACTGGTGTTTCCCGCTTCCACCGGCGTGATTGGCGTGGAACTGAAGCCGGCGCTGCTGACGAAAGCCGTGCCGAAGCTGGTTGAGGAATTGTCGCCGGAAAAATTTGAAGCGGTGGCGTCCGCCATTTTGACCACGGACACGCGCATGAAGACGGCATCGGAAGAAGTGCAGTTCAACGACGGGCCCGTGCGCATTGCCGGCATGACCAAAGGCTCTGGCATGATTCATCCGAATATGGCCACCACGCTGGCTTTTGTGATGACGGATGCGGTGGTGACTCCCAAAACTCTGCGCGAGATTTTGAAAACGGGAACGGAGCGTTCCTTCAATTCGCTGACTGTGGATGGCGATATGTCGACCAATGACACGCTGCTGCTGATGGCTAGCGGCGCTTCGCAGGTGAAGCCGCTGGCGAAGGAGAAGGAGGTGCTGGGCGAAGTCATCACGTGGGTGCTGGAAAGCCTGGCCGAGCAAATTGCGGCCGATGGCGAGGGCGCGCGCAAGCTGGTTGTGGTGCGCGCGGTGGGTTTCAAAACTAGTGAAGACGCGCGCCGCATTGCGCGGGCCATTGCCAATTCGCCGCTGGTGAAGACCGCCATCGCCGGGAACGATCCGAATTGGGGGCGCATTTTGACGGCTGCGGGCTATGCCGGCGTCCCGTTTGATCCGTCCGATATTGACGTCGAATTGCAAAAGGTCATGGTTTGCACGTCGGGGCTGGCGGCTGAGTATGACGAGCCGGAGTTGAAGAAGAAGCTGGATGAGAGTGAAGTGCGCATCCGCGTCATCAACAAAAAAAACGGCAAGGGCGAAGCACGCTTCTTTACTTGCGATTTGACGGAAGGCTACATTCGAATCAATGGCAGTTACCGGACGTAGAGTTTTTCTTCTGGCCGCCATCGCGTGTGCCGCGCTGCGAGCAGACGATTCGGGCGATGTGCATCAGGTGATTGGCGACGTTGCGAAGGCCATTTCGGCCGGCGAAGTGTCGCAGGCCATGTCGGGCTTCAGCAAAAAATGCGCGGACTACGGCAAGCTGAGCGATGACTTCGATGGGCTGACCGGGGCGTATTTCGTGGAGAATACGCTGGACTTTGCCGATGAAGAGGTTTCGGCGACGGAAGCAAGAGTATCGCTGCACTGGGGTCTGGCGCTGACCACGAAGCAGAGCGGCTTCACCAAGAACCGTTCCGGCGACTTGACCGTGAAGCTGGTGCGGGAAGGGAAGCATTGGCGCATTGTGGAATTGTCGCCAGTTGCTTTTTTTGACCCGTCCGCTCAATAACGAAAAGCTCCCCAGAATTTCTCTATTTGTACTAAATGGTGATTTTAGTTAAACTACAGTTGCACTAAATTGCACATTTAGTGATATATTCGAATCAGCATGCATATTTCGGCTCAGGAGCTTGGGGTCGTTCTCAGCCAGTTCAACCCCTGGTGGCACGGCCAATCCGTTGTGGATCTCCCTCCCTGGCGGCGCGCTGCCTGGCGTGAACTCCAACGCTGGGTGATGAAACCGCCAGCGCCCAGGGCGATCCTGCTCTCCGGCGCGCGGCAGATTGGGAAGACCACGCTGCTGCTGCAGGAGGTCAACGATCTGCTTTCAAAAGGCACGCCGGCATCGAATATTCTGTATGCGACCTTCGACCATCCGCTGCTGAAGCTGGCCGGGATCGATGCGGTGCTGGAAGCCTGGCGCCAGCGCGAACCCAAGGCAAGAGGCCCGGAGTATCTGTTTCTGGATGAAGCGCAATTCATCCGCGATTGGGGCACGTGGATCAAGCATCAAGTGGACTTCTACCGCCAGCGGCGCATCATCTTCACTGGATCCGCCATGCCGCTGCTGGAGGCGGAACAGGAATCAGGCGTGGGCCGCTGGCATGCCATCCGGCTCACCACTTTGTCCTTCTACGAATATCTGCAAATCAAAAAATTGCAGTTGCCGGAACTTCCGGCCATGGGCAATCTGATGGAACTGTTCAAACAGACGCCGCGCAGCCTTCTGCGCATTCAGGAACTGGCCAAGCCCTATGTCGGCCACTTCCACGAATACCTGGTGCGCGGGGGCTTTCCGCAAACCGCGCAAGTGGAGAGCATCACCGAAGCCCAGCGGCTGCTGCGCGAAGACATCATCGACAAGGTGCTGAAGCGCGACATGACGGCACTGTTTGGCGTGCGCCGGATTCTGGATCTGGAGCAGACGTTTTTGTATCTGTGCATGCACGACGGCGGCCTTCTGGACATGCCTGAACTTTGCAGCAATCTGGAGGTGAAGCGCCCCACCGCGCAGCACTTTATTGAGCTGCTGGAAGCCACGCATTTGATCTACCGGCTCCAGCCTTACGGCTACGGCAAGGAAGTGCTGCGCGGCCGCTATAAAATTTACCTCGCCGACGCCGCCATTTCACCGGCCGTCATGCTGAAGGGGAAGGGCATTCTGGAAGATCCGGCGGCGCTGGGAGTGGCGACCGAAACAGCCGTCTTCAAGCATTTGTTCGCGCGCTATTATTCGCGGCAGGTCCGCTTCACTTACTGGCGCGGCAAAAAAGATCATGAGGTGGATCTGCTGGCCGAGATGGAAGGCGGATTAGTCCCATTTGAGGTGAAATACCGGGCGCAGCATGCCGGTCTGCGGGAGCTGAAAGGATTATTGGAGTTATGCGAAACCAAACAAGTGGAACGCGCCTATGTGGTGACGAAATCTCTGGATGATTTTGGGGTGCTGGCGGCTCCGGCGGGGAATCTCGCCACAAAAATTATGCGAATTCCCGCTCCCTTGCTTTGCTACTGGATGGGAGCGGGCGAAGCCGAAAGTTAAGCCACAGCCACGCCGGCATGGCCGGATTGCGTGGTGCTTCCGCCGGAGGTCAGAATGGGCTTGCCGCCCTTTGCCACCCATTTGCCGACCCACTTCTTCTGCGATACCTGGAGCGTCAGCAGCACGGCAGCCGCCAATACGGCGTAGACAATGAAGCCGGTGGCGAAGGAACCGGTGTAGGTTTTGGAAAGGCCCATGGCGTTGGGCAGAATCGCGCCGCCCAGCGCGCCGATTTCGCCGATCATGCTGCCCGCGACAGCCGTGTTCAGCGGCCAGCGCAGCGGCACAAGCTGGAAGAGCGCGCCGTTGCCCGCGCCGAAGGCGGAGAAGCAGAGCATGAACAGAATGGTGGTCAAGACCAGCGACGGCTCGGCGCTGGAGGCCAGAAGCGCCGCGATGGCGAAGATAAAAACCACCGACAGCGTGACAATTCCGCCCAAACGATCGGCCAAGTAGCCGCCCAGAATGCGCACGCCGCTGCCCATGAGCGCGGCCAGCGTCGTCAACTGGCCGGCCTGAATTTTGGTGACGTGGAATTGCGCGTAGAAGAAGCTGGGAAGGAAGGTGCTCAGCCCGATGAAGCCGCCGAAAGTGATGATGTAGATCAGGTTAAAAATCCAGCCGTCCTTTTCAAACAGGCAACTGATGTGCTCTTTGAAGCTCTGGTGTTCGATGTCGGGCGGCTCTTTGGCGAAAAAGATCATGGTGCAGAGCGGCAGCAGCATCATGAGTCCGGCAAAGCCGTAGACCTCATGCCAGCCGTATTTTGTGGCCAGAATGGGCGCGAAGAGGGTGGCCAGAACGGTGCCGCTGTTGCCTGCCCCGGCAATCCCCATGGCCAAGCCTTTATATTCTTTGGGAAACCAGCCGGAACCTAGAGAGAGAGCCACGCCGAAACTCGCGCCGGCAATGCCCAGCAGAACTCCCATGGCCAAAACGTCGTTGAACGTGCGCACAAAAAAGAAGCCGTAGGCCATGGCCATCAGGATCATGGACATTTCGACAATGGCGGCGTTCTTGCGTCCTATATATTGCGAGAGAACGCCCAGCGGGAAGCGCATGAACGCGCCGGCGAGCGTCGGGACCGACACCATCAAACCCGTTTGCGCGGCGCTTAGCTTAAAGCTGTCGGAGATGAACGGGCCCATGGCTCCATTCAGAACCCAGACCGCAAACGAAAAATCGAAGTAAAGGAAGGCGGCCAATAATGTGGGTGGATGGCCGGATTTTAGGAACAGCTTCGCACTTGCCATGATGTCAGATAAATCCCTTCTGCGGTCCTAGGTGAGGATAAGCGAACTCACAGTAAGCGACAAGGCTAATTTGTGCGACGGGGGGCTTAGACAGCCAGTGGATTGTAGTCTAACTGACGGGTAAATTTTAATCAAGAGACTAAGGCACGGAACCGGTAATAATCGCCATAGACAGTTCAGTCCTGCTAATGATGAGTTCGTCTGGTTAACAAGCTGAATTGTGGCCGCAAACTGTTGATTTAGCATTCGTGGTCGGATACGCTAATAGCTCGGAAGCGCGACGCAGTTCTTCCGCCTTTCGCCCTGTTTGCGAAGAGAGCAACTCTTGAGGCGCGAAGTGTTGTCACCTTCTCAAAATTCGACGAAGCCGCGGTGATGCTGACGTTGCCGACCCTTGGTGCGCAAACCGCCGCCGCCGCTTCCACCACGGCCACGCATTGCCCGTACTGCTCGCTGCAGTGCGGCATGAATGTTGTGGTGAGCGACGACCAGGCGCATGTGGAGGCGCGCGATTTTCCCACCAATAAAGGGGGGCTGTGCCAGAAGGGCTGGACCTCCACTGACTTGCTGCGGCATCCGGAGCGCTTGACTTCACCGCTGATGCGCGCCGGCAAAGACCAGCCGCTGCGGCCGGCCACCTGGGACCAGGCGCTGGAGCGAATTCTGAAAGGCATTGCGGAGGCGCAGCAAAAATATGGCCGCCATTCGGTGGGCGTGTTTGGCGGCGGCGGGCTGGCGAACGAGAAAGCCTACATTTTGGGCAAGTTCGCGCGCGTGGCGCTGAAGACTTCCGAAATTGATTACAACGGGCGTTTCTGCATGGCTTCGTCGGCGGTGGCGAATGTGAAGGCGCTGGGGCTGGACCGCGGCCTGCCCTTTCCGCTGTCCGATATTCCGGGTGCCAAGACCATTCTGCTGGTGGGCAGCAACGTGGCCGAAACCATGCCGCCAGTGATGCAGTATTTCGACCAGCAGCGCAAGAATGGCGGCTGCCTGATTGTGGCCGACCCGCGGCGCACTCCCACGGCAGCGGCCGCCGCCATTCATTTGCAGTTGACTCCGGGCACCGACAGCGCCCTGGCCAACGGCCTGCTGTACCTGGCGATTCACAACCACTACCTGGACAAAGAATTCATCGCCGCGCGGACTAGCGGATTTGAGCGCGCACGCAAGGTGGCCGAAGCGTACTGGCCGGACCGGGTGGAGCGCATTACTGGCGTGCCGGAAAAGCTTTTGCGCATGGCCGCGCGTGAATTAGGCACGGCCGCCACGGCGCTGGTTCTGACGGCGCGCGGACCGGAACAGCAAAGCCAGGGCGTGGAAAATGCGCTGGCCTTCATCAATCTGACGCTGGCGCTGGGCAAGATGGGCAAGCCCAGTTGCGGCTATGGCACCATTACCGGCCAAGGCAACGGGCAGGGCGGGCGCGAGCACGGATTGAAATCGGACCAGTTGCCAGGCTACCGAAAAATAGATAATCCCGAGCATCGCCAGCATATTGCAGATATCTGGAATATTGGCGTGGATGAGTTGCCGGGGCCGGGAAAATCGGCCTATGAAATGCTGTCCCAATGCGGAACTCCCGGCGGGTTGCGCGCCATGCTGGTGTTTGGTTCCAACCCGGTGAATTCCGCTCCGCGCGCCGGTTTGGTGGAAGAGCGGCTGCGCGCGCTGGACCTGCTGGTGGTGGCGGATATGTTTCTGTCGGAGACTGCGGCGATTGCCGACGTGGTTTTGCCCAGCGCGCAATGGGCGGAAGAAGAAGGCACCATGACCAACGTGGAAGGGCGCATTCTGCTGCGCCGCCGCGCCCTGCAGCCGCCGGCGGGCGTGCGGACGGATCTGGAAATTGTCTCGGCGCTGGCGAAGGGGCTGAAGTCGTCTGGCCATTTCCCTTCGAGCGCGGCCGAAGTTTTTGAGGAATTGCGCCGCGCCTCAGCCGGGGGACTGTCCGATTATTCCGGCGTCAGTTACGAAAAAATCAGCAGCGAAAATGGCGTTTTCTGGCCCTGCCAGGGCGGAGATCCCACAGGCACGCCGCGCCTGTTCGCCGACAGCTTTCCCACCGCCGACGGGCGCGCGCGTTTTCATCCGGTGGAATTCCGCCAGTTCTCTGAACAGCCCGATTCCGAATATCCGCTGTTCCTCACCACCGGCCGCGTGATGGCCCAATATCAGTCAGGCACGCAAACGCGCCGCGTGAAGAAGTTGAACGACGCCGTTCCGGAAGCTTTTGTGGAAATCCACCCGGCGATGGCGGCCAGCATGAAAATAGGCGAAGGCGAAGGCGTGGCGCTGACCACGCGCCGCGGAACGCTGACGGCCAAGGCGGTGCTGACGCAAACCATTCGAATGGACACCGTGTTTGTGCCATTCCACTTTGCGGGTGAATCCCGCGCCAACCTACTTACCAATCCCAAACTCGACCCGTTTTCCCGCATGCCCGATTTCAAGGTCTGCGCGGTGCGGGT
>Ga0209208_10000848_pt1 | contig 41624 bp, 39 predicted proteins | sample S1TSphfallax_3_FD_187694 | JGI IMG/M metagenome (GOLD analysis project Ga0209208, IMG submission 187694) | Host-associated microbial communities from peat moss isolated from Minnesota, USA - S1T2_Fd - Sphagnum fallax MG (SPAdes) (version 2) | ecosystem: Host-associated > Plants > Peat moss >... | reverse complement strand
ACCACTGGCTCCAGGAAAGGCTGGGGGGGCGGGTCAGTTCAGGAGGGGTGGGTCAGTTTTGGTGAGCAGAGGTGGGTAACTTCTGGTGAGCGCCGAAGTCTCGGCTATTTGCAGTCGGAGTACAACCAGAGCCTCGGCGGCGTCCAGGCAGTCTTTCCGACGTTCCAGAACACGACGTTTAGGAAACCAATCGCGAATGCTGCTGAGCATGAGCCCGGTTGGATTCTCCAGCTTTCGATTTCGGTAGACGTTCACGGCCCGTTTGTGGAAGAAATCGCGGATTTCTTCGGCGGTGGCATCGGGGACAATTGCGCGGGCCCCTTGCCAAAGCCGCCGCAAGGCTCCGTCATCCAGCGGGCATTCCGCGTCCATCAGCCGGGCAAACTCGGGCGGGAATTCTTCGAGCCTGTTCGCCGCCGTCGTCGTCGGTTTAGGTTCCGGAATAAGTTCCTGAAAAGGTTCTTCCTTATATGCAACGCCGGTTTTGTCATCCTTTACGTCTTTTTTGTCATCCTTTACGGTCGATTCTGTCATCCTTTGTCCAGAAAGGATGACGCCGGTGTCATCCTTTTGAGCATTCACCGCGGCAGAAAGGATGACAGATTTGTCATCCTTTTTCACACAGCTGACTTGCCGCGCTTCCGCCCGGCGTAAATTCGCGTTATCCGCCGCCGCGCGCTGCTTCAGCGGCGTGGCAGAAGCTACCGCGCAGGGCCGGCCGTCAGGATGCAGGTGATACCAGATGGTGGCGTTCCCGCGACCGCCAGCATCGCCCTTCGGCAAACAGATCCATCCACTGGCCAGCAACTCCGACCGAATACGCTGAACCTGCCGTTTACTCACGCCGCCCAGTTCAGCGGCAAACTTCTCATCCGTGAGAAAGACCTGGCCGTCATAAGGCCGCTTCGGGTCGCGGCCTCGATTCACATGATCCGCCAGCACGCGGTAGCCGAGCTGCGCTCGCGGCGAAAGGTCTGAGCCCACCACGTCGCTGCCGAACGCCTGGCGGACCATCTGTGTGGGCTGACCATCACTTTGCTCAGACGCCACCGGTCTTCTCGCTGGAAGCTCAGACCGGAAGCTAGGAACTGCCGCAGAAGCCATCTGTGTCCTCCAATAATTCGTTGCTCAAAATCTCTTCGTACATTTGCTTCGCGACCAGCCAATCCACTTCGCCCCAGGTTTGCCCGTAACGCTCGCTGTCAGTTGTGGCGGCTTCGGCAGCCTTGCGGCAATTCTGGATTTCTACATCGCATCGGGCAATGTGTTCCCGAGTCGTCATCGCTTCGCGCTCTTTTTCGGCGGCGGCGCGACCGCCGCAATTGCCGGCACCTGAATTCGGTCGATTTGCGAACTCATCCTGGCCAGAACAGCAGCCGTCTGGTTCTTCTCGAAGACAATCCCGCAGAAGACCCCCATCAGAAACATCACGGCGATAAACATGCCCTGCCAGAGCCAGGAATTCAAAGGTTGCTCGCCGAGCAGATGTGCATTCTGGTTCTGCAACTGCCGTGAAGCCGCCGTCAGCTTGTCCAGTTCGCCGGAGATGGTCGCCGCCATTCCGGTGTACTCCTGAATCACCGGCTTGATCGCATCCGAGATCAGGCAAGAAAGATCGTTGATGTCTTTGGCTGAAGCACGCAGCAACGTGGCCGTGTTCTCCAAAGCCGTCGCCTCTATTTGCTGACGAAAGGAATCGCTCAGCGTCAACACCATTTCGCCTGCATCGACCCCTTTGGCGATTTCTCCGGGCAAGTTCGCCAGCCGCTCAGCGATCTGCGAATGGAACACGGCCGCAGTCTTGGTTTGAGACCGCAGTTCGGTGAGCAATTCCACCGCAGCATCAGGTATGCGCTGGCCCAGCAGCGAAAGCAGCCCGACCAGTTCCATCAGCCGCGCGAACTCATCGCCCGGTGGCAATGAGTCGCGATAGGAGATCAGCGCCGCATAAGACTCCCGATCCCCCGGCGTCAGTCTGGCCGCAAGATTTGCCAACGACTCGGGCGTACTCATGGCAGTAACAGCTTCGCCACCCGATCAAATTCGGCATAGATGTGACGGCGATACGCTTGTGCCCGAATGACGGATGCGAACTGGTTCAACTCGGCAACGTCATGATTGCGGGCGGCAACGCGGCCCATGGTCAGCCCGTGGTTGCGCGCCGCGAATTCCACACTCGGCATTCGATATTCCATCTCAATCACTTCCGGGTGGAACGTCTTGCGGAAATGTTCGGCCATGTTTGCCAGTTCCCAGACATCGAAGTTCGACGGGTTATTTACAGCATTCTTGACGATCAAGTAATCCGTGCGCTTTTGCAGGGCCGTTGCCCACTTGACGACGCTATCCACGGTCGCCGGATCAGGCGTGACCATGCCGATGGCGGTAAAGGCAACGCCCAGCTCTTGCGCGCCTTCAAACATAGAATCGAACCAAGCGTAGGCAGCTTGACCAGAGCCAGCGCCCATATCGGCGACCACAACCGGTGGCCCATCTTGCAGAACGTTGAGTAGATGGTCCAGGCCTTCCGCCCGGTTGATGTCAACTTTCACGGCCTTGTCGGGGAAGTAATGGATGAGGCTTCCCCTTGATTTACTGGCTTCGGTATCCAGGTCGATCAACGTGTAGGGGTATTGGCGCTCGTCATACCAATCCACAAGCGCTGTCAGTAACGTGGTCTTTCCGGTGCCACCTTTGCCGCCTTCTGTCAGGACAAGGCGGCGTTTCATTTCATAAATCGGTGTCGGTTGAGCGGACATAGTTCATTTCTCCTTCGGGGGTCGTTGCATCATTTGAAGAGGCTTGATGAAATCCTCTTCTGGGATCTCGAATAGCGGTTTCGGTTTGCTTGGCACAGGTTCTTGTTTGTGCCTTCGCATCCGTTCGCGGACTTCTGCGTAGGGGTCGGTGCTCGCTTGAGAGACGTGGGGCGGTGGAGTAGGCCTGGGCGGTGGAACTGGATTGCCGGTTGCGGCTACTTCGGGTTCACGATCAGGTTTTGGCTTACGAGGTCGCGACCGGCGTTGAATAAACTCATGCAGCGTTCCGTAAGAGACATGCACGCCGCAGTGCTCTTTCACGAACTTGAGTATTGTCCGATAAGGGCGTCCCTGCCTTCGCCAGCGTAGAATCAGTTCGCGATGAGGTTCCAGCCGCGAGCGAGCTGGAGCGAAAGGCAGGTTGTCGAGATCCAGTTGTTCGTCTTGATTCATCGAGAGAAACCCCGCACTGGCAGTGTTTTGCAACCGGGCGAGATATGACAACAGAGCCATTGTGGGTGGCCGAAGTAAGTGATAACCAAGACACCATGGCGAAGGCTTCGCCTTCGACCATTTCGAGCAGACAAAATCAAGCCGTTTTGATCGGCTGATGATCGGCATTTGATCGGCAAATGATCGGCTTTAGATCGGTAAGTGATCAAAGCTGATTTTTGCCAGTTTTCCTGCAACGTCATGTTCATAGGGGTTCTTCTTACTGGTAGGCTTCGACCTGATCGTTGTCGTCAACGAGGATCTGTTTAATCACAGGTCGGCCGGTCTGGGAAACACCGGCCTCGCCGCGCAGGTTCATCTTGACTTCCGTCTGTGTCGGCTGAATCAGGCGAAGCACCCGATGCTGAGCAACGGCTTCCAGCAGCGAATACAAACCATCGCCAATCACAATAAGGGAATGCGCCCCAAAATCAACATGGATCTTGGAACTGTTTCCCTCCGCATAAACAAATCGGAACCACGGCATCACATGAATGCTGCGACGCAGTTGCACCAGCAGGCACGTTGCCTTATGGCCTTCCTCTGCTAATTCCCAATCTTCAGAAACCAATTCTGATTCCGGCATGGTGTTCAATGGCACGTGTCATCTCCTGTGGAATGAATTGCTCTTGCCGAGCAGGCTTCGCAGAAATGGTTTGCTCATCGTAGAGCCGGGTCAGATCATCCGCGCTGATGGAGGCAACGAGCGGCGCTGTACCAGCACGCCGCGCCAGCTCCGTCGCCGACTGGCGATCACCGGAAACGCCCATGGCTTCCTGCAAAGCAAGAATGTCGCTGGTGATGATGGTGATGCCTTCGCGGGCGCGCGTCTCGGCGACGTAGGACAAATCGCTCGCCATGCCGTCGTTCAGGATCACGCCGAAGTCCACCGTCTTGCCCTGGCTGCGATGAGCGGTGACTGCATAACCGTGGGTAAACTGCCGGTAGTCTGCGGGCATCTGCCGACCGTCCTCCAGCCTGATCTCACCGGGCTTGACCGAAGCCACCGTGACCAGCTCACCGTTCGTAGCCTTGAAACTCTTTTCGCGCCAGTTCGCTTGCAGCAGCAGCTTGTCGCCGGCAGAAACTTCCAGATCCTTCTTTTCAAACACACCAAAAGCCTTCGAATGGCGGGGAGTGATCGTTATGGTTTCGCCATTCGCTTTCCTAGCAGTGACACCGCGCTTATCGGCGCCCACCACTTCCAGCGCCTCATTCTTAGCCACACCCTTCACCTGTTTGTGGAACGCAAGCACCTGACCCGGCTGGTATTTGTCCATCTGCTTCCGCTGCGCTTCTGTCCAGTTCAAAGCGGAGTGCTTGACGAACTGTTCGCCGTCGCCAATCTCGCCGGCACGTTTGCGGTCTGACCGGATGGCGTAGGTGATGCTGCTGATTTCGTCGTGAGTTTTGGCCACGACCAGAATGGAGCGCGCCTCGCCCTTGCGATTAGGCAGCAGAGAAGCCTCACGATACGCCTGGCTGACTTCCTGCGCGCGCAACCGCCAATCCACCTCTCGGATAGCGCCCATGGCCTGAAGCTTGTTGAATCCCTTGGCTGGGTTGGAGCGAAGCGCTTCCACCGCGGCCTTGTATTCCGCATTCGTCTGGCGTTGCACTTGCCGCAGCGAGACGCTCTTAATGTCTGATTCACGCTCCAGCACGCGCAGAGCATCGCCTTCGGAAACGCTTTTGATCTGCTCGGTATCGCCCGAATACAGAATCCGGGCACCCTTCGCTTTGGCCAAGTCGATCAGTTCCGCCATTTCCTTGGAGCTAACCATCCCCGCTTCGTCCACGATGAGGACCTGCCCGGCCAACTCGTCGCGCTGCTGCGGATCAACCAGCAGCCGGGCAATCGTCATGGCTTGTGGGAAGCCTACTTTCTGCAACTCTTCCACCGCCGCCGTGGACGGTGCCACCGCCACCACGCTCCGCCGAGCCTCTTTGAGTCCGCGATGAACTTCCTGCAACGTCGCCGTCTTGCCGGTGCCGGCCGCGCCGCTCAAGTTGAAAGCAAGGTCAGTTGATTGCAGAATCGCCTGCACCGCAATCTTCTGCTCCGGCCGCAGACGTTCCGATGGAACAAAAACGCGATCCCGTCCCAACGCTTGATGCTTCCCAATCCCGTCGTTCACCGTGCGAACCATATGGCACTCGCGGCGGTAACTTTCTTGGGTGGCCACTTCGCCACGCGCCGTCAACATCGCACCGCTGGCGATTTCTTTCAGCAGCGCCGCTTTCACATCCGCCAACTCCACCCGCCCGCGGCCATGGCGAAGGGCTTCCGTCTTGACCTCATAATCCTTGGCAACCGAAACCCGCTCAAACAAATGCTCACGCGCATGCGCAAAAGACGGTGCCGCAGGAGTCCGCTCCTGAACCGATCCACGTTCCAAAGCGGTCACTCGCAACTGCTTCAAAGTCAGCGCTTCCTCAGCGTCCATCTGGGAAAGCTGCCGCGCCTTCACATCATGAGTGCTGATTTCGGTCAGCTTCTTGGCGCGCGTATCCCGCACCAGCCGCGCAATCTCGTTATCGGAAGGCAGCCGCCCATTCAGATCCACAAATTCAGAAATCGCTTTATCGCGCTGAGCACTGCGCTGACTGTACTTTTCAAGCGTCGATTCCTTGATACCGGCAATCCCAAAGCCGTTATCCTTGCCATGCTGCTGCCGATTCTCAATCGAATAGCCCAGCCCGGTCACTTCACGCGCAAGCGCATTGCGATAAACCTCCGTCAGGTATTCGCGCTGCTGGAAAATATCGTAAGCAGCCAGCGCCTTCCATTTGCGCTCCACTCCGTCGTAGGTCAGATTCCCCGCCACCAGATGCGAATGGAGCTGCGGATCAAGTTCACGGCTGGAGTCATGGTCATAACGAGCAATCACCATATTCGAAGTGATGCGCGTGTCTTTCGCGCCGAACTTGCGGTTGTACGAACCAGCCAACCGTTCCATCTCCGCCGCCATTTCCACCACCGCCGCCTGGTGCGCACCAATTAGCCGCGGATCTTCCAGCGCTTGCACCGAAACAGCTTTCGGCGCAGACACCGTGAAGTCATAGAGGTTCCTCGCGCTCGCGGTCTCGACTATGGTCTTTCCATTGATCTCGCGTTCACGAACACTGCTGTCAGCCGCGTGCCGCTGGCGCAGAAACTCACCTGTCGAAGGATGATTGCCCAAACGAATGGCATCAAACTGCTCCATCGTCACGGCACCCGTCAAGCCCAGCAGCGCCGCGCCGCGGCCCATCCACCGGCCCGTGACCGTCTCACCGACCGCGTAGTAATCGTTATTCGAAAGATGGTGGGCGGCATAACTCTCACCGCCCGCCATCGCCTTGATTGTGAGCATGAGTTAGACCTTGGTGGAGGCGGCTGGCCTCCACGGTGCAGCCGCCTTCTCCGCTTGTTTGGCCTTCTCCGCCGCTTCCTTCGCGAGAATTGCTTCCAGGTTCGGCATCGGCAACTGAACCGGCGGCACACCAGTACGCGGGATAAACGCCGCACACCGATCCGGACGGGCCGGGGGAAGCGCCAGCTTCAGCTTCACCGCATATTCCTCATATCGCAGATACCCAATGCGATTTTTCAGGCTCCCCAATTCAGACATCGTGACAAGCCGCTGATTCTGTCGCTGCTGCGTTGTGTAAGACCGCTTGCCGTCATCCGACAGATGTTCCGCCAAACCCTCAACATCATGCTCACCAATCATCCGGCTGGCCCAGTCGCCCCCATCCGGCTCGCCGGTATGCAGCAGCAGCTTGGTAAATGGAGCGCTAAACATGGCCTCCACTTCCTCGCCATAAATGGTTTTAAGCTGTGACCGGCCCTGAAACCCGATGATCAAATTAACCCCGCGCTTACGACCGCGCGTCATAACCGTTTTCAAAGTGGGCAACTCACCCAGCGCCGGCAACTCGTCAATAAACATCCGTACCCGAACATCACCGGGCGGCACCTCCGGCAGCGAAAGAAATTCACGAATCAAACTGTCAATCCACAAACGATGCAGCGGACTGAACGCCGCCTGGGTCTTCTCGTCGGACGTGAAGAAGATCGACGGCCTGCGCTCCGTCATGCGCGCATATTCTCGTGCGCTGAATTTCGGTCTGCCCGGTTCCTGGCCGGGAACTTGCTGCAACGCAAACAGGCATTGAGTCAGCGTGGAAATGATGGATGCGCGAAGCCCCTGAGTGTTTTTCGCCAGCATCTCTTCCAGCTCCGTTCCTTTGGCGATGGCATCGATCAGCGGATCAGGATGCGTGTAAAGCTGAGCCAGTTCCGCCGCGTTCGGACGGTAGTTGGTCATCGAATGCTTGTAGATCAGCCGCGAGCAATTCCAGAAAAAGAAATCACGCGCCCCTGGCCGGCACGGATACAGGCTCTCGCCTTGCGCCATCGCAGAAGCGTCCGCATTGGCCACGCTTGAATAATCGATCTCATCCGCAGGGCTGTAAGTGGCGCTGCGTAGATCCGGCCCCAGAATCAAATCGCCGGGCTTCCAATATCGTTTAAGGAACTGGCACTCCGGGTCATAGTAAATGCACGTCTCACCCGCCGCCTCAAACTGATCGGCCAAGGCGAACATCGCAATCGTCTTACCGGCTCCGTTGTCGCCCTGCATGAGCTGGTGCTGGCATTCCAGCTTTCGGTCGATGCGAACCAAGCCGGGTTTCCGCAGCCAGCCACGGTCCACAAGAAAGCCAATTCCGTCGCCCTTCACCTGTCGGTTGAATTCTTCCGGCGTCACAAGCTCTGGGCCTTTCAAGTGACGCTCTGTGGAGCGAAACTTCAGATGACGCTTCTGGTCGAGCCGATAGCCGCCGCCAGCCAGCAACGCCACCAGAACCATCGACAGCATCACCGGAGGAGCCAGGAAACCAATCGCCACGCGGCCGCCATAGATGTTCGCGCGCAGCCATGGATTGTACTGGTCGCTGGACATCGGAACGGCAGCGAGTCTCACATCGGCCGGTAATGGCTTGCCATTCACAATCACTGGAACCTCCCGGCCAACCGGCCCGGAGCACAGCAACACCTGATATTCATGCTTCGGCTTGGCTGACTGCCCCATCGTGGGCATCTCGACAGACGGCACCGTGGTTCGGACGTAGTCAGCCCAATAGAGCGACTGCAGCGGACCCAGCCGAGAGAGCGCGGCGTGATAAGCCAGCCAAAGAAACAAAGGCAGCGTGAGAAACGCAGCCACGCGATAAAGGGGAAGGGGAGGGCGCAGGTAAGCTTGGTTCACAGCGCCAACTCCAAAGACTGGCCTGGCTCTTGAATCTGTTGCCGAACCCGTATCTCGTCAAACTCAATCGCCGCCGGCAGATCCTTCGCACGGCTTGGATTCACATTGATGGCATCCTCGCGAACGGAATTAAACAGATCGCGCTGGCCGCTCCAGTAGGCTTGCGCGACTGCCATTTCTTCCGGCGCATAAGCAGCCACGGTGTTGGCTTCGCGAATATGAAACGAGTGCCGTTCAAACCATTCCTGATCGAGTTGCACTCTCTCTGCGTTTCGGCCTTCAGGTTGCTGTTGAGACACACCTTGCAGGTACGCGGACCGAACCTCCGCACTATTCAGGGTCGGATTCTTCTCAGCAAGTTCCGCCAGGTATGCAGCATTCCCGCTCTGGTCTTGAACGTCAGTAAATCCCTGCTGGCGGACCGCGAAAGCGCTGGCCGTCCGCTGCTCTTCCAATTCTGCGGCAAGTATCTGACTCCCGAGTTCAGAGAATCCGTCACGTTGCCGGTAAAGCCGCGGACTGGGCTTTCCTCCGTTGTAGCCCATCACCATCATTCCGTCATCGCCCGCCAGTTCCCTTGCACGAACATCCGCCATAGCGGTTGTCATGTCGTCAAAGGCAACAGCAGAGTTGAGCCGCGAAGCGACGACATACTCCTGGTAGCGGGGAACGCTGTCATCGGAACCAATTTCTAACGCCATGTCAACTCCTTCTCTTTTTCAATCAGTGAATAAATTCGAGCGATTTTGCTCTTGCTGCGCACCCGCAAGACTTCAGAGACCTCGCGGCCACCGGCCTGGCGGACCATGTGGATGATGTAGTCAATACTGCGGAGCACGCGCTTCTCGACAAACTCATGCGACAGATTCGCGTGGGAAGCCAGCGCCAGATCAGTCAGACGGTGGATCGCATCTTCGGCGCTGTCCGCGTGAATGGTAGCGATGCTGCCGGCATGTCCGGTGTTGAGCGCCTGGAGCAGTTCATAAGCCGCCAGTGGCTCACGAACCTCGCCGATGATGATGCGGCTCGGCCGATGCCGAAGCGCATGAACCAGCAGTTGAGCTACTGTCTTCGGCGCCTCGCGCCAGCCACCAGCGACCGTGATATCTGGCACACCATCTGAGGCTTCCCACCGGACCGCGTTCCGATGGGAAATAGCCAACTCCCGAGGCTTTTCAATGACGATCAGCCTCTCATCAGCAGGGAGCTTGTCTATCAACGCCTTCGCAAGCGTCGATTTGCCAGCGCTGGTGCCGCCTGAAACCAAGACATTCGCACCATCCAGCAGACCCGTCACCAGCTCATGGCAAACAAGATCAGGCAAACATCCAGCCTCAATCAGTTCTTCCGTTGAATACCAGCGGTTGAACTTTCGAATGGTCACTGTCATCGCGCCGTTGGCATACAAAGCAGCAACGCGCGATCCATCAGGCAAGCGCGTATCCAGCATCGGGTTCTTAGCATCAACATCCGAACCCAGACGACGCGCCACATTCTGAATCGCCATGATCAGCGACTCCTTAATCCGGGTCACTTCTTGAAGCTGGCCGTTCTGGTCCACAAATATGTGGCCGTCTTCGTTAATCATGATGTCCGAAACGTCCGTTGCCAGGATCAGACGGCGAAGGGAAGTTGGAAAGAATTCCAGCAGTGTCGAGAGGTCCATTAGTTCAACTCCCTGTCTTCGTGGAACCAGGTGATGGTCAAGCCCAACGGGTTGGCCAACTGGAAGGATGGATCGTGTCGGCTTCGCTCCGCCGCTGCCGTTGGATTGACTTTGTACTTCAGCGTTAGCAGCCAATGTTCACGAGCCTGACCGGTGACGTTATACGTCTTGTACATATCGATGACGCACTCACCGGTGCCGACCGTGCCATCCAGATCTTTCCGCGTTTCGAACGACCGAAAACGGATGGAGTTGATCTGAACATCCTGCTCCGGCATCTTGCCGGCCGCAACGCTGGCAACCACATCGGCATCACCGCCCGTCAGGTCACGCGCCAATCGAGAATCCAGAAAGTAGTAGTTGGCCTTGAAGTTCGTGTCGAGAACGGCCTTGATCAGGCGGAAGCGGTCGATGGCCCACTCATTCAACCCCGCAACGATCTCCGCCTCTCGCGGAGTGTATTCGTTGCTCCGGTAAGTAATGGCCTGGGCCCGACCCGCATCGTCAACGCGAGTGACCATTACAAAAGGAGGTCGTCGCATCTGCCACAAGTTCAAGGCGGCCGAAGCCACAAACAGCAGGAAGAAAGCGATGGCGAGAGCGCGCAGTGCCGTGAAATACTCGAACCTTGCCGCATAAGCGGCATTGCCTGTGTAATCTGTTGTTGTCATAGTCTTGTATCTGCCTAAGCCGCGATCTTTGCAATCGTCGAAACCGCACCGCTCACAGCGCTGGTGGCGGACTGCGCCATCGCGCCCGCGCCATTGAAGATTTGCGCCGCCCACAGCGGCACCAGCGTCATGCCCAGAAGAAAGAAGAGAGTGAGCCCGACCAGAATTCCGCCATGTGCAATCCAGTTGGCAATCGATGTGTCGCCGTTCAGCGTGTGCTGAATAAACTCAATCCACATGCTGGCCATCACGTACTCAATGACTGAGCCGATTACGCGATAGGACGCGAACGCAATCATTACCTGCAGCCAGTTCCACGCCCATCCCGCAGGCCGTCCGCCCAGCAGCCAAAGCGGAATCAGCACCGGCCCGATCACTGAAAAGATGCCGCTGCCGACAAAGCCAAGGCCGCCCAGCACAAACATGCCGAAGCTGATGACACCGCTCCAGAAAATGACGGTGGGGTAAACAAGGTTGTCCATGATGGCGAACTCACTGACAGGCTTGTCAATCATGGAAGTCGGATTTTGCAGGTAGGCCATCAACTGGTCTTTGGGGCCTCCAGGCGCGTTGTTGAGCTCAAGAACCAGATGCTTCGAAACAGCCATCGGCCAGTTGTGAAAACTGAAACCGACGCCAGGAAAATTCACCATGTAGTGATTGAGAAAGAAAACGAAAATCGCCGTCTTGATAAAGATCATGACGAGCTGGGGAAGGGGAAGCGGATTATGCGCATGGCGCGCGAACGACAGTCCGCGATTCAGCCCCCACTGGAACCAGGTCCACATCAGCATCAAGGCACAGAGCCAGCCCAGCTCCGTCAGGCCGTCCTGAACAAAGATGCCGCCGTAGCTCGTCACCATTTGCTGCGTCCAGTCCACCAGCTCTGAACCCCAGTCGAAACCGGACGGTGCTGGTGGAGCAGTCTGCGCAGAGGCACCCGCCGCCATCAGAAGTCCAACCAGAATGACCCTTTTGTTTCTCGCCATGCGCATTCCCCTGTCGTTTTCTGCTTAATTGAAATCCGCGAGATTCAAAGCACTGAGGTTCGTGATGCCCCTCGGGTTCGAAGTCGCAATCGCGTCAATGTTCTGGTAAGTCGTGAGCTGCGCATTCTCCTGATCCCGTTGCCGCATAAGCTGAAGCATCTGGATTTGCGCTTGCTGCTGCTGAAGGTTGTGCTGGCACTCCTGAATGCGGAGCTGCTGCGTAATGCCCATGTTGGTGGCTCCGCCCAGAGCCGCGCGGGTGTTGTCAAGAGTGCTCATGGAAAGAGCGATACTTTCCAGTTGCCCAATCGCCCCATCGCTCTGCATCGCAGCGGCGTTACAACTCCCCAGCGAGTTCGCCATGCTGGTGCCAAAAGCATCAGCAATCTGGATGCGGTTCTGAAGCGTGGCACCAGGGCGTGTCATCTCCTGCCAGACTCCGGCCGCAACCAAAGGGCCAGCCGCGGACCTCAGAGCAATCGTCCAATTCGAATGGCCGGGAATGCTGAGGTTCGACAGATAACCCGCCGCCAGCATCCATTGCTTATTGCGGAGCGCGGTGGTTTCGCGCATCGCCAGGTTGTACACATTCAGCCCATTGCTGATAAGCTGCGTGCCCTGCTGCACGGTCTGTTCAATTTTTACGCCGGTGCTGATGTCTTCGCTCCAGATGGAGCCGAGTGACACCCAATTCGTCCAGTCAAACACTGGAAAGCCTTGCGCGTGTGCCGTCTGAGTGGAAGCAGCCGATAATCCAAACGCCAGCAGCGTGGACACTAGAAATTGTTTTAGCTTGTTCAGTTGCATGATTCGTTCTCTCTTTCGGTTCAGGGTGAACAGCTTTACCAGCCGAACGCATGCCCGATAGCACGCATGAAACTGGCAATTACGGCGAGCACAACCAGGCCCGCCATCGGAGCGATGAAGAGCGCCACGCAGCCCACTTTGGCCACGGCGGGGTAAAGAGTTTGGTTCTTGATGACACGCACATCGCGAGCCATCCTTCGCATTTCAACGTCAGTCAGCATTTCGTTTCCTTTCAAGAAACTCAAAGAGTGGGAGAAACCGTATGGTTCTCGTAAGCGGGCAGTTGGAAATTCTTCTGAACCCAGATCCGAACGCGGGTTCCTTCATACACCGTCACCGTGGGCAGAATGTTCAGCGCGCGATTGAGAATCTGCATCGACTCCTGGCCGGTCTCCTGACCGACGCCCAGCCGTATCGCATCAATCCCGCCGAGGCTTGTCCCGGAAGCGCCAATCTGAGACAACCCGCCGATAGCGCCTACCAGAGCCGCGGTCGCAATCACTTTCGGCCAGTGCGTATCTACGCGCCCAGTCAATCCGGCAGCCCCTTGCTGGTCGAGTCCCGCCAGCTTGGGAAAGTCCACCGGATATCCATCGGGCATGAACGCGTTATTGAAGGTGGTGGCCAGTCTGCGCTGACCGGAAATGGAAACCTTCGACGCCTCACCCAGAATGCGCGTACCCTGCGGCATCAGAATGTGCTGGCGATCATGCGAATAAAGGTTCGTCGTCACCATCACGCTCACCGGCCCGGTATACTCGCCCGCCAGCCGGTTCGTCAGAATGCCCTCGATGATGTCGCCTTCGAAGACCCAGTAAAGCGGACCCGTATAGGTAGCCCAGTCGTAACGCTTCTCGGGTTCAGGCAGGGCATTCGCATGTTCCGCGACCGGCGCCGCCCTCGGATCAATCATCCTGGGATCAAACGGAAAAGCAGGCTGACTACTTGCTGCCTTGGCGGGTTCCGCCGGTTGCGTAGCCACCGTAAAGTCAACGACCGAACTGGATTTCAAAGCCGCATCCAAAGCCTGTGCCGCCTTTTCCTTCGGACTCATTCCTTCGCCCGACCCGCCCTGCTTCCTTTGCCCATTAATCGCTCGTTGCTGCTGAGGTGTTGCTGGCTCAACAGCCCCAGCAGCCGCGGGCAAAGGGTGCCAGCTATCATCCGATTCGCAAGCAAACTGAACAATCTGTCTCGTCTGCTGATTCACGGCAACAAAGTTCTGGCCGTTCAACCGGTCACGCTCAGCCTTGTCGCAAGGCGGCAAATGATTCACCATTTCAATCAGCGCTGCCTCATCGCCCACGCCGGAATCTTTGATCTCTCTCGCCAGCAAATCCCTCTTCTTGGCGATGTCTTCGAACTTCTGCTTTCTGGCCCGGTTAAACCCCTCCACGTCTGTCTGTGAAGCAGGTGGAGTAAAAGGCTGAGCCGCGGGCTTCTCATTCGCGGCAGGTCCAGGAAGATGAATCAAGCTGATTGCCAGATAGCCGATGGCAAAGAGTGCAGTCGCACCCGCCAGCCACTTATTCATCTGAAGCGGCTTCTTCGGAACTTGCGGAACAACCGGTTGCGGATCAGCCACGTTAGTTCTCCTCCGCGATCAGTCGTTTAAATTCCAGCTTGTCCTGATGCTTGCCATTGCCATTTCCGCCGACCGCGAGATAGCCCTTATCAATAATTCGTGCTGTCGAATACAGCCCGTCCCGAAAGTCGAATGCGATCATGCTGGGCTTGCCGTCTTTGATCTCGTACAGCGCTGGCGTCTCCTGCGGATTGGCCGACACATAGGTAAACTTCGCATCGTGAAAGATGGAATGGATGCCCATCTTCTCCGCTGTCTTCTCATCAAACTTGTAATCGAATCGAAGCTTGGCCGGATAAGTGGACCGGAACGCCTCCACCTGCGTAGCCGCCTTCACTTCAGCCGCCGCTGCGCTCTTATTGGCGATCTCAATCTGCTGCTTCAGTCGCTCCACTTCATCAGGTGACGCCCATGGCCGCGTTTCCGTGATCTGTTTTGCCAACTGGCTATCCGCATCAATGAAGACTTTCGAGTCGCAATGATCGGTGCTAAGGATCAGCTTGAACGTATAGCTGCTGTCGTGATCTGTAATCACGGTCAACGTCGTTTCCGTCGTCAACGGTTTCTTGACCTTGACGCTGAGAAACCGGCTGGCCTGATTCGAAGCTGTCGTTTGCAGCACCCAGTTCTCTGTGTCTGAAACAACCGTGTTGCGGGTCAGTTCGTGTTCTGGCAGCACCAGAATGGTGGCCTGAAGCTGGCACACATTAACAGGAACGACCGACCGTTCCCCGACAGTCACGCTGCGGGGATCATCAATCGCGGGAGGCGCACCCATCAGGGCTGAAGCCGCCATCAGAAATAAGAAAGGTCGAATCATAGTGTTTGTCCTTGTGGGTCTACTTAGCGGTGGCCGACGCCACCAAATTTTCAAATGCCTTCTCGCGTCCATAGGTTTTGATCGCCTCATCACGGCGCAGCCGGTCCTTGGGATGCGTCGTATAAAGCCACTTGCTCTGCTCATCCACGTCCAGCCGCAGCAACTTCGCATAGTCCTTGCGGACCAGCAACGATTCACCAAGCTTCAGGCTGGTAATCAGATCCAGTTGCCGTTCATTCAAATCGAAGAGGTCGATGTACCGCTGCCGGTCAAACGATCCGCCCAGAAACAAAGCGTCCGGGCAGTTATTGCGGATGAGCGTGGCGTACCGGCCCAGATCCTTCGGCGACTGCGTAGCCAGAATGATGCCGCCCAGATGCTTAGCACCGGTTTTCGACGTGCTCACCATCTGGTCTTCCAGCGTTTCGATCTTCATCAGGGTGAACACTTCGTCGAAGACTTCCAGCTTGGGAACACTGAGATTACCGGCGTCATGCGTGAACGAATTCACCCGAAAGCGAAACGAATAAACCAGCGGCTCCAACAAATCCAACTGTTGATCGCCCAGGCCAGCGAAGTTGAACGAAGTCATCCGCGAAACCCGCAGCTCGTCTTCAACGTTGTCGAAGAACTGGCCGTACACGCCGCCTTCACACCACTTGTTCAAGTACGGCTGCAAAGTCAGCGGAAGAACAAGATTCTTCAACCGGCGCACCGCCGCGGGCAGCGTGAACATCATGTTGACGCGGGCGCTAATATCCGCGTCCTGATCCGGGTCGATCTGCGCGCCGCCCCGCTCCAGCAGAATCTTGACCAGGCGGTAAGCAAACTGCCGGTCACGCTCCGAATCATGAGCGAAGGGATTGGTCCGCGGCCCGTCCATGCCGACCTGCACAATCGAACCGCCATGCTTCAGCACGGTATTTTCGTAGCTGCCGCCGACATCGTAAATGGTGACGAAGCCGCCATACTTCGGCTCGTTATCCAGCAAGTAGTTCACAGTGAAGCTCTTGCCGCGCCGCGACTCGCCCAGCACAATCAGCCCGCGCAGCCCGCCCGGAGTGTAGGGGTCATACTCAAACTCCGTACCGTCACGCGTGCCGAACTTAGCCAGAGACTCATCTTCCAGAGTTCGTGAATAAGCCTCGCCCCGGTAAGGCGCATGAACCAGCGAAATGTTGGCGACATGATCCTCACGAATCCACCGCCGCCGCACATTCGTACTCCGGCCACCGGCCTCTGAACCAGGAAGCAAAGAAGCGAAGGCACACAGCGAACCAATGCCTTCCGTCAGGAACACCGACTGATTCGCACTCGCCACCCGGTGAACATGCGCCATCTGTTCGTCCAGGTCAGCCTTGTTTTCCGAATGCAGCAATCCAATCAGCGAAGTTCGCGTGTAAGCGATGCCATGATCCAAATCCTGAATAATGCCCGCCAGCCCGCCAACCGACACATCCGCCGCCTGGCTGGTGGCACTCTTCGGCTTCGAATAGAACTGCTGGGCGTTGCCGATGTAGGACAGGACGGTCGACATCTTCTCGCGGAAGTAATTGGCGAAAGTCTCCTGGCCGGAAACCTCTTTCCGCGTCTGCTCTGAGGTCTGGCGCTGTGTCTCCAAGACCAGAACCAGGTCAGCATCCAGTCGCAGCAACTCCCCGAACAAATTCGGGTGAGTGAACTTCGGACACTTCAGAAGCGAGAACAGCTTCCCGTACCGCGACCCCACTTTGATCCCGTCATCGTTCCACTGAATCCGCTCATTGGCGATTTCTTCCGCAATCCGGTCCGATGACGAAGGCGGCGGATGATTCCCATGCAAATTGAAAATGTAGGAGTAAATCTCTTCGATCTCACGTTTCGACAGCCGCTTCAACCCAAACCGCGCCAGGTTGATCCGCAGCATTTGCACAACGGCTTCCAATTGGCGGAGCTGCGCCTCTGAAGCGTCCGCATGAGTCCCCGGCGTCCATTCATGCAAAGCCTTCGACGGCGGCGGAGCGTACAAAGTGAAAAACAACTCCACCGAAGCAAATCCCGGTTTCGCCAGATGCTCACGCCGCGCCCGCTGCGTCTCAGCAACAACAGCATTGGCGGAATCAACATGCCGGAACGCCGGAACAAACCCGCGCCGCTTCCGGGCAAGCTGATAAATCACCAAATTCTCAGGCACAAGCCGCAGTCCGCCCAGCAACTCCGCCGACATCGCCGCCTCCGCCGCATCGTCCAGGCATTCCGTATCCACGCCATCCAGCGAAAACATCGCCCCGTAACCACCCGACTGGGTAGCAAAAACATCCTCTGAAATAAAGCGCGTAATCGGAAACAGCTTGGACGGATCACCGGCATCCTCAAACCAATCCGCACTCGCGGGCGGCGCTTTTGAAAACAGATTCACCATGAACGAACCTTTCCGGGGTCGTAATAACTCTTCAGGACCATTGAGCAGCAGGCGAGTTCCACAATCCGCTCATCCTGCTTAAAGAAGAAAACGAGAACCGCCGGAAGCCCGACCATCAGCAGCAAGCCAAACGGCAGACTAAGCAGCGCCATCACAAGCCCCGCAAACAAGGCACAAGCAAGCCAAAGCTGCCAGGGAAGCCCTGCCTTGCGAGTGGATTTGTTAAGTGCATCGTTAACCGGAATGTGATGGCGCATATTCATCAACCCGTCGTCACGCCGGTCAACGCCGACGTCCAGCCAAGCGAATGGCCAATCAGATACATCACTGTCAGGCCAACCGCGACCTCCATAATTCCCTCCAGCGGACGCCGGAAGAGCTGAACAATCCCCCAGCAAAAACAAATGAAGGCCACCCCAGCCACGCAGTAAAGAACACCGTCAACGATGTACTTCGTCACTGTTTGAGCCCCCACGGTCGGGTCCACCTGAACAGTGCCGCCCGTGAACTGGGCTGAAAGCGGAAGACTCGCGATCATGAGGAACAAACCCATGACAACCAGCCACCGAAAATTTTGAGATCGCGCCAATGAGCGCAAGTTTTTGAGTCGATTCATTCCTTCTCCAAATAGAAAACTATGGTCCTCTGGGACCGGGTTAATGGTTATGATTTGGCACGATACGAGAGGAATCGCGCCGGAAACGGGAAGTTGGACACACGGGTACTCAGCACGCCGATCTGCGCGAGTGTTTAGGCGAATCTTTTGGGAAACGAATTGCCAGCTAGGACAGCCGGCGATACTCGGCTGAGAAGCCGAGGCGCATGAACCGCATTTTTCGCGAATGCCCGTAATGGGCCTGCGAGATGAAATGGAGCAGGCCTTATCCTGCCGCCACTGTTACAAAGACTGGTACAACGACACCCGAACTGGGTGCCGCTTAGTGCAACCAAATGGAACGAAAGACCCTGATAACGCTGCAAAGCAGGAGCACATGGGGAACCGGGTACGCACTTTTAATGCAGTGGTCGCGGGTTCGAGTCCCGCCCGGCTCACCATTGCTGTCAGCCATCCACCGCGCTTCGATTGATCTCGGTAAACTTCCCCCCCGCGCCCAGCGCCGAGCCCAAAGTGGCCAGGGATTCCTGGAAATGCAGCAGATCCACTTCCCGTATCGAATACCCGCGGCCAAGCACGGTGTGCAGCATCAAAATCAGGTCGCTGGCCAGCGTCGCCCGCAGCATATACTCGCTGTCTAATTGCCTTTTGATAGGCATCAGAACCTTCACTTGATAATCGTCCAGAGAATGGTCGGGAAGGTGACGCAGCAATTCCTCCTCCTCGCGAAAAGCCAGCGAGGCCGCGCCGGTGACGCCAGGCTTATACCGCAGGATCTGAGTCTCGTGGTGCGGCACCTTGGGGCGCGGACCCACCAGCGACATCTCCCCTCTCAAAACGTTAAACAACTGGGGAAGTTCATCCAGCTTAAACCGGCGCAGGAAAGCTCCCACGGGCGTAACCCGGTTGTCTCCCGTTTTGGTGACACAAGGACCGCCCGCGCAGTCTGTCCGCATGGTTCGAAATTTCCACATCAGGAATTTGCTGTTGTCTTTTCCCACCCTGATTTGGCGGAACAGCACGGGACCTTTTGAAGAAAGCTTCACCGCCAAGGCCACAATCAGGATGACGGGCGAGCACAGCAGCAGCAGCATGGTGGTCGCAATGATGTCGAATAATCGCTTGCCGGCAGAGTGGGACCAAACGGCCTGCACTTCTTGTTCTGGAGGAAGCGGCATTTCTGCAGGAAGCTGTCGCGCCTTCCATCGATTGTTCTCAGAGCGCGCAGCCGCTTCGGCGTTCGCTGTGAAAGATATGGTGAGAGGATTCTTGTGCTGCATGTGCATGCTCTGCAACCTAACCGCAGTTGCGTCTTTCGGCTTAGCTAACGGTAGTCCAAATACCTCTTCCGCCCAAAAGCGGGAGATCGATGTCATTTCTTCCATCTCCCTCGAAACAAATCTATCGACGCAGGCACTTAGGTTGTTTATATGCGATTTTTCCTACTGGCCGTTGGGTTAGCTTGTCTGAACCTGGCGGCTGGCCAATCCGTTCCGGAGGCGGCATCTCAGCCCGCACTGTTCACCTCAGCGCAGGACTTCTTCGCCGGCCAGGCGCAGCAGCCAGGGAAAGCGGTGCGCGTGGCAGACATGCCGGCGTTCCTCTGGAAAGACCAGAAGGATATTTGGACCAGTCCGCTGCGCTTCAAAAAGGGGGATCTGAAATGGTTTTTGCCCTTTGCCGGCACGGCCGCGTTATTCATGGCCACCGACCGCCACACCGAATCACTGATCCATTCCGACAGCGCCGTGCGCGCGCGCAGCTCAAGTGTCGCCAACTTCGGCCTGGCCACGTTCGCGGCCGCTTCGCTGGCTTCTTTGGGCATGGGAGCGATCACCCACAATGAGCACGCGCGTGAAACCGGCATTCTGACCGCCGAAGCGCTGGCCAACTCATTTCTGGTTTCGGAGGCGCTGAAGCTGGCAACGCAGCGCGCCAGGCCGCTCTCTGATGCCGGACAGGGTCAGTTCTGGCAGCAGGCCTCGCTGAACTCGTCTTTTCCTTCCGAACATGCCGCGCTCGCCTGGTCGGCAGCCGCCGTGATTGCCCGCGAATATCCCGGACCAGTGACTCAGTGGGGCGCTTACGGGCTTGCTTCGCTGGTCAGCTTGGCGCGCATGACGGGCAAAGAACATTTTCCCTCCGATGTTCTGGTGGGCGCGGTGGCTGGCTACCTGATCGGGCGGCATATCTATGATGCCCACCATAACGACGGCATTACCGATGAGACCGGAGCGACGCCGCTGCAACCTCGCCGCCTGATTCAGCGGCACGAAGGACCGCCCGAAGGCTCCGTCTACATCCCGGTGGATAGCTGGATCTATCCCGCTTTGCGGCGCATTGCCGCGCTGGGTTATATTCCCGACCAGGTTTCCGACTTGGCGCCCTGGACGCGCGCCGAATGCATTCACCAGGTGGAGGAGGCGTCCGAAAACGCGGCCAGAATCCCCGCCTTGGACAGCCGCTCCTCTATTAATGACTACGTGCTGACGCTGCTGGTGGACCTGAAAGCCGAGTTCAGCCACGAGCCCACCGAACAGAATGCAGTCAGGCTGGAATCCATTTATACCCGGATGATGGATATTCAAGGTTCGCCTTTGCGCGACAGCTACCACTTCGGACAAACCCTGGTCAACGATTACGGCCGTCCTTATGGCGCGGGCTTTAACAATATAACCGGCGCTTCGGGCTACGCCCAGTCCGGCAGGTTTTCGGTTTACATGCGCGGCGAGTACCAGGAAGCGCCCGGTGCTGCTGCCTATCCATTGTCTGTGCGCGAAGTCATTGCCAGTGTGGACAAGAACCCGCTGCAGCCGCCAACTCCCATCGCCAGCACCAGCCGCTTTGAGCCGCTGGAAATGTATGCGGGCGTGCAGCTTGGCTTTGAGGACATCACCTTTGGAAAACAGAGTCTTTGGTGGGGACCCAGCCAGGAAAGCGCGTTCAGCTTCAGCAATAATGCCGCGCCGTTCTACATGCTTCGGATGGCGCAGGTCAGGCCGCTGGTCTTGCCGGGGCTCCTTTCGCATTTAGGAAAAATCCGGACCGAGATCGTCGTGGGCAAGTTATCCGGGCATGAGTGGCCGCCCAGGCCGTTTGTGAATGCCCAGAAAATCAGTCTCGACCTGACAGACAATCTGGAGATTGGCTTCACCCGCTCGGCCTTCTTCGGCGGCGTGGGGCACCCTTTGACGTTCGGCAGCTTTGAAAGCAGCCTGTTCAGTGTGAGCAGCGTCGACGTGGGGCCCTATGGTTCGCCTGACCTGCCGGGCGACCGGCACAGCGATTTCGATTTTCGCTGGCGCATTCCCGGCTTGCGGCGCTATCTCGCCATTTATTCCGATTCCTACGCCGACGATGAGCCCAGCCCCATCGACAGTCCGCGGCGCTCGGCCTGGTCTCCCGGCTTGTATATCTCGCATCTGCCAGGGCTGAGCAAGCTGGATTTCACCTTCGAAACGGACTCCACTCTGCTTTACCGCAAGGATTATGGCGGCGATTTTCTGTATTTCGACAGCCAGTATCACGACTCGTACACCAACGACGGTGTGCTGCTGGGAAGCTGGATTGGCAGGGATTCGCGCGCCTATGTGGCGGCGGCCAATTATTGGTTTTCCGCCAAGTCAAAGCTGCAAGCGCAGTATAAACAGATCAAAGCCGGAACCAGCTTTCTGCCCGGCGGCGGGACTCAAACGGACGTGTCGCTCAGTTGCCAATGGGCGCTGCGGCCGGAGTGGATGCTTAGCGGCGAAGTTCAGGCGGAGCGCTATTTTGTGCCGGTCTTGGGCGGCGCTCAGATGAATGTCATGAGCAGCCTTCAGCTCACCTTCACGCCGGGCAACTGGATGCGCCAGAAATAGCGGATTCCGTTATGAGAAGTCCCGCGCAGCGGGGGCACTTTAGTAATGGACTAAATGACCTGGAAAACTTTCCTTCGACTTCTGCCTGGTTTCGGGATAGCGGCCATTCTGGCTGCCCAGACTGGCCAATATCAGGACCCTTACCAAAATCCGCAGTCGCCGGGAACTTCGAGCCCAATCTCATCTAGTTGCGCCGATCCACAGAACGCAAGTCTGCCGGAATGCAGGGCCAATGTCATCAACAGCGTTCGTCCGCCGTCGTGGCCGCAATCGGGCGACCAGTCTGCCTTCCCAGGCACAGGCCAGCAACCCGCTCGCGTGCCGTATCCGCAAGATCGCACCCTGGAAGATCGCCCCAAAGAGCCGCTCACCGAGTTTCAGCGCTTCATTCTGGCGTCCAGCGGCCAGTTGCTTCCCATCTACGGATCGTGGCTATTCGAGCATGTGCCATCCACCTTTGCGCCTTTGGACCAAGTGCCCGTGAATCCCGAGTACAAGCTGGGCCCGGGAGACCGGATTGACGTTCGCGTGTGGGGCCAGATCAACTTCAGCCAGCCCTTGACCATCGACCGTTCGGGCGATGTGTTCCTGCCGCAAGTGGGCCGCATCAGCCTGGCCGGCTTGCCCTTCGCGCAGGTGCAGAGCGTCTTGCGTTCCGCCATCGGGCGCGTGTACAAGAATTTTGACGTCAGCGTGAGCATGGGGCGTCTGCGGTCCATTGAGATTTTCGTTGTGGGGCAGGCGCGGCGTCCTGGCAACTACACGGTGAGTTCGCTCAGCACTCTGGTGAATGCGCTGTTTGCCTCCGGCGGCCCGTCTTCGCGCGGCTCCATGCGGCGCATTCAGTTGAAGCGCTGCGACCAAGTGGTCACCACTTTCGATTTGTACGACCTGCTAATGCGCGGCGACAAGTCAAAGGACGCTCCGCTTCAGGCGGGCGACGTGATTTTTATACCGCGCGCCGGCCCGCGCGTGGCGGTTTCAGGCACCGTGGAGACTCCGGCCATCTATGAAATCAACGACAACAGCCAGTTAGGCGATGTCTTGAACGACGCCGGCGGATTATCCTCCGTGGCGGCCGGCAAGCGGGTGATTCTGGAGCGCATCAGCCAGCATGCGGCTCTGCTTTCCGAAGATGTGGCCTTAACACCGCAAGGCTTGTCCAAAGTTTTGCAGGACGGCGACATGATCCGCATGCTGGCCATTGTTCCGCGCTTTGAAAACACCATCACCTTGAAAGGGAACGTGGCCGATCCGGTGCGCCTCCCTTGGCACGCCGGCATGCGCGTCAGCGATGCCATACCCGACAAGGAAGTTCTGCTTACCCGCAGCTACTGGACGGAGCGAAATAAACTGTCCGACGACAAGCAGGAGAAAGCGCAGTTGGCTGACCTTCGCGCTCAGGCGTTGGGCGGTCGCGCGACCAGCTTGCAGCCCTTGGGTTATCCAGCGCTTGGCCAGCCCATGGCCAGCCAAGCGCTGGACGGACAGCCCATGGACGATGCCACTTTGCTCGCTTCGCTGAACCCGGCTGAACTGAATGCGGGCACCATCGCGCCGGCTTACCACGATGAAGTCCGGAATTCCAAGGCGGACAAGTCGCTGGCGGCATCGCTTTCAAGCAATGAAGCTCCGCCGGTGCGCTATTTTTCGTTCAAAAACGATGTCCAGCCGCCAGCCCCGGATATTGACTGGAGCTTTGCCTCTATCGAGCGCATCGACAATCAGACTCTGACCACGCGCCTGATCCCCTTCAATCTGGGCAGAGTGGTGATCGATCACGACGCGGCTGCCGACGTGTTACTGCAGCCGGGAGACGTCATCACCATCTTTTCGCGCGCCGACATCGCCACGCCGCATTCCGAGCAAGCCAAGCAGGTGAGGCTGGAAGGCGAAGTGAAGATGGCGGGGGTTTACTCCGTGGGCCCGAATGAGACGCTGCGCCAGTTGGTGGCCCGCGCCGGCGGCTTGTCGCCAGACGCCTATCTGTATGGCGCGCAATTCACGCGCGAATCCACGCGCCGCGAACAGCAGAAGCGCTACAACGATTTTCTCGACCAGCTAGACCGCGACATCAGCCAAAGCGGCTCCAGCCTGGCCGGCCGCATCACCAGCGCCGACCAAGGCTCGCTGGCCCAGGCCTCGCTCACTAATCAGCGCAGCATGGTGGAAAAGCTGCGGGAGATACCGGTGTCGGGGCGCATTGTCTTTGAGCTGGAGCCAGGCAGCCGGGGCGTGGATGCTTTGCCCGACATCCCGCTTGAAAATGGCGACCGCCTCTTTATTCCGAATGTGCCCTCCACCCTGAACGTGGTGGGCACCGTTTACAACCAGTCTTCCTTCCTAATGACACCGGACTTTCGGCTCGTGGATTATCTGAAGGAGGCTGGCGGCCCCACTCCCTACGCCGACAAGAGCCATACATTTGTCATCCGCGCCAATGGCGCAATCATCGCGCGCGAAGGCCGTTCCGGCCTCTTTACGGGCAATTTTGAGATGCTCCGGATGTATCCTGGCGACACCATCGTGGTGCCCACAAACGTCAACCGGACCACCAAGCTGCGCGGACTTCTCGATTGGTCCCAGGTATTCAGCGGCTTCGGGCTGGCGGCGGCGGCAGTCAGCGTTCTGAAATAGCCGGAGAGAAAAATGGCGCACACACCATTGCTGGAAAACTTATCCGCTCAAACGCTGCCGGCTTCCGCCGTACATGGTTCTGAAGTCTCGCTGATTGAACTCTTGACCCTGCTGCTGCGCCGCAAGCGTTTTATCCTGGGCACGGCGCTGATCATGGGCGTCATGGGCGCGGGCATAGCTTATTTCTTGCCAGTCTCCTATTCAGCGGAGGCCGTCATTATGCCTCCTCAGCAGCAGCAATCGTCGCTCGCCTCGTTCGCCGCCGGCGCTTTGGGCGGACTCGCCGGCGGCAGCATGGCCTCCCAGCTTGGGCTCAAAAGTCCGGCCGATTTGTACATCGGCATTCTGGGAAGCCGCACCATTACAGACGACGTCATTGAGCGGCTTCATCTCCGCGAGGTCTACAAGAAAAAGTTTCTGTCGGACACCCGAAAAGCGCTGGCCAAGCACGTTTCGTTCACCAGCGGCAAGGACTCTCTGATTAAAATCACAGCCGAAGATCATGACGCGCGGCGCGCCGCCGACCTGGCCAACGCTTTCGTGGATGAACTCCACAAGCAGAACTCGCGCCTGGCCATTACCGACGCCGCCCAGCGCCGCCTGTTTTTTGAACAGCAGCTTGCCAGCGAAAGAGACGCGCTGGCCAATGCCGAAATCGCGTTGAAAAACACCGAACAATCCACGGGCATGCTGGCGCCCACCGGCCAGGCCGAAGCGCTGATTCGCGCCGCCGCCCAACTGAAGGCGGAAATTGTCAGCCGCGAAGTGAAGCTGCGCGCCATGCGATCGTTTGCCACCGACGAAAACCCGCAATTGCAGATTTTGGAGCAGGAGATCAAGGGCTTCCAGTCGCAGTTGGCCAATATTGAAGCCGATGGCCAGCCCAACTCCAAATTTGAGTTGTCAGCCGGCAAGCTTCCCGAAGCCAGCCTGGAGTACATCCGCAAGTTCCGGGACTTGAAATATCACGAGACTCTTTATGAGCTGCTGGCCAAGCAATATGAAGCGGCCCGGATTGACGAGGCCAGGCAGGCCCCGCTCATTCAGGTGGTGGACCGGGCCGCCGTGCCTGACAGGAAAAGCTGGCCCCCGCGCGGATTGTTTGCCTTGATAGCGGCGGCGGCGGGAATGCTGGCGGCCAGCGGCTGGGTGGTGGTGAGCCGCGCGATACACCGGATGTCAGAACAGCCGGATCTGGGGCCGCAGCTTGAATCGCTCAGAAGGGCGCTGCGCTCATAAGGCCCCTGGCAGGATGCGGAAAAGGTGATGCGACTTGTAAAAAATGCCGCCGCGAATCTTGCCCGTGGCGGCGTCGGCGGCCTGGTCGCGATCCTGCTGCCGGCGCTGCTGGTCAGGCATATGAGCGAGCTGTCGTTCGGCATCTGGAGCCTGGTGCTGCAAGTGGCGGCTTACGTGGGCTACCTGGATTTTGGACTCCAAACCGCTATTGGCCGTTACGTGGCCTTCGCCGACGAAAAACGCGACGCGGACATGCGGGATTCCATTGTCAGCACCGCGTTCGCGGGACTTTGCGGTGCGGCTGTGCTGGGCGGATTGTTCATACTGGCGGCGGCTTGTTTCGCCGGCCATATCTTCCCGCGCGTGCCTTCCGGCTTGCTGCCGTCCATGCGCTGGACGCTGCTGATCATGGGACTGTCCATGGCTTTCGGTCTTCCTTCGTCGGCATGGAACGGCGTTTTCGTGGGGCTGCAGCGTTATGAAGTGCCCGCTCTCACCATTGGCGGAGCGAAACTTCTCTCGGCCGCGGCCGTGGCCCTGGTAGCCGTGCGCGGAGGATCTTTGGCGGAGATGGCAGCCGCCATGGCGATTGTCAGCATGGTCTCGTATGCGCTGCAGTATTATTTGTTTCGCCTGCTTGCTTCCGATGTCCGCATCAGCCGGCGGCTGGTGCGGCGGTCCACCATTCGGGAATTGGGATCGTACTGTTTCAGCCTCACGGTCTGGTCATTTTCCATGATCCTGATAAACGGGCTGGACCTGCTGCTAGTGGGACGGTTCGAACCTGGCGCACTTGGCTCTTACGCGGTGGCCTCCAGCCTGATCACGTTTGTGGCCGGCGCTCAGTCGGCTCTGTTCAGCGCCATGATGCCGCAGGCCGCGGCGACTCATGCCCAGGGCGACCCGGCGAAACTGGGCAGACTGGTCCTGACGTCTACACGGATCGGGACGATGATCTTGCTGCTATCCGGCTTATCGCTATTTCTGTTCGCTGCTGCTATCCTGCACGCCTGGGTGGGTGCGGAATATGCAAGCCGCGCCCAGAGGCTGCTTTCCATACTGCTGGCGGCAAATATGCTGCGGCTGGCGTGGGTACCGTATTCGGTGGTGGCGGTCGGCACCGGCCAGCAGAAGTTTCTCACGGTGCCGCCGCTGGCCGAAGGACTGACTAACTTCGCCGTGAGCGTGGTACTCGGTTCCCGCTACGGAGCAATCGGGATTGCTTGCGGCACCCTGGCGGGAGCGGTCGTCGGAACCCTCGCTAACCTTTGTTACAGCCTCAGCCGCACCCGGCAACAGATCAGCCTCAGCAGGCTTCAATTTATAGGCCAAGGGGTGGGCGTTCCTTGTCTGGTGGCTGTTCCATCGGCTTTGCTGCTTGCCTCTGGACGCCCAGCCGCAGGCCCAGGAGCAGCAACCGCTGCTCTTATCACCGGCATGGTGATTGGTGCCGGTATCTGGAAGTTTACGCTTGCACGGGCAAACGCTGCTGAATCAGTTCCACAATCACGCCGGCTGTTTCCATTTTCCCCAGCTCGACGGCCGTGAACTTGACTTGGAAGGCAGATTCCATGGCCATTGCCAGTCTGATGTGGTTAAACGAATCCCAGCCGTCTATATCGGCGGCGGAAGTTGCCGGCGTCAGCACGATATGTTCGTCGTCGAATATGTCTCTAAATACGCTTGTAAGCTTTTCATAAATCTCTGTTTCTGACATTAGAACCTTGCTCCTCGAAACCTAAGATCGTCCGACGTTTCGGCCAGGAAATGCTGAGAATCTTTGGCATCCGCCTTTACTCTGATAGAGGAAAGCTCGATGCTCATGTTAAGTGGTTTGGTGGAGGCGTCATAAATATCTTGCTCAAGCAAAAAATAATTTCCTTTGCAAGAAAATCGCTGCCTGACAAGATCAACACGCTTCAGAACTTAGTTTGCGGGCTCAAAGGAGTGCTGTATTACCGGAGAGTGTTCGCGAGTTTCGGCAAAGGCTCCCTGCTGTTCAAACCCATGCTGCTCAGCAATCCGCAATTCATGCACATTGGCAGCAATGTGGTGATCCGTTCGGGTGTCCGGCTGGAGGCTGTCATGATTGACCCGAAAAACCCGCCGGAACTCCGAATCGGCAACAACGTGAACATAGAACAGGACGTTCACATCGTTTTTTTGGGGAAAGTGCATATTGCGGACAATGTCAGCATTACCGCCCGATGCTCGCTCCTAGGCGGCAGTCATCCGTTCTTCGACATTCATGACCCGGTAAAAATTGGCTACCGGCTGTCCGGAGCAAAGTCCGTCATCGAAATAGGCGAGGGTTCGTTCCTGGGCATCGGCACGGTGGTGGCGCCCAACGTGAAAATCGGAAAGCATGTCGTGGTTGGTTCAAACTCGGTCGTGAAGAAGAACCTTCCTGATTATTCAGTGGCCGAAGGAGACCCGGCCACTGTCGGACTGAAATACGATTTTGACAAGGGCGCCTGGGCCACGCTCGCCAAGAGATAGAGGCTTTCGCATGGGAACAAAGTTCAGTCTGCTTCAGGAGGCAAAACAAATGATTACCCGGCTGCGATTGGCGCCGCCCGGCGGAATCAAAGCCGGCAAAAATGTCAGAATCCACCGGCCGCGGCACCGAATTGAAGCTCCGGAACATATCACCATCGGCGACGGGACGACGATCGGATCGAATCCGCTGATTGTTCCGATTCTGGAATATGGCGGCGTGCGTTATGACCCGCGCATCACCATTGGCCAAAATGTGTATATCGGGCCGAATCTCTACATGGTGGCCACCAGAGGTATCAGTATTGGGGATGGCTGCGTGCTCAGCGAATCTGTCTTTCTGAATGACAACAGCCACGGCTTCGATCCGGAGGCGGGGCTGATCATGAACCAGCCATTAACCGAGGGCGGCCAGATTCGAATCGGCGCAGGTTCTTTTCTGGGCCTCCGTTCCGCCATTATGCCGGGCGTAACGCTGGGCGAACACTGCGTGGTGGGCATTAACTCGGTGGTGACAAAGTCCTTTCCGGCCTATTCGATGCTGGGGGGGGCGCCCGCCAGACTGATCCGCCGGTATTGCCGGGAGCAAAAGGCCTGGCTGCGTCCCTAGCCAGACAAGTGGCTCGAAGAATATTCTTCTGAGACTAGATGCGCATTTGCGCAACTACCTTGTGTGAGCAGAAACATTCTGATTACTGGCGGTGCTGGCTTTATCGGCACGCACCTAAGCCGGAGGCTTCTCCACCTGGGCCACGAAGTCACAGTCCTTGACAACTTCAGCCCCCAAATCCATGGCGGCAACGCCGATGTCGCCCCCGATCTGCAAGGCCTGATCAAAGTCATTCACGGAGATGTGCGCTGTGAGCACGATTGGAAGCGCGCGCTGCCGCAACAGGACGCCATCGTCCATCTGGCCGCCGAGACAGGCACCGGCCAATCCATGTACCAGGTTCGCCACTACACCGACGTGAACGTTTCCGGCACGTCCATCCTGATCGAGCTGCTTCTCACCGGCAAATACGGCGTCAGCAATTTAGTCGTCGCCTCCTCCCGCGCGGTTTACGGCGAAGGGGCCTACACCTGCCAAGAGCATGGCCTTGTTTTTCCCGCCAGCCGCTCTGTCACCGATATGCAGCGTGGCGAGTTCGAGCCCAAATGCCCGGCCTGCGGCATCGTCTGTTCCATGGCGCCCACCCCCGAGGACGCGCCCTTCAATCCCACTTCGCTTTACGGCCTCACCAAGCAGGTCCAGGAACAAATGATCCTGATGTACGCGCGAACCCTGAAGATCAACGGTTTCGCCCTGCGCTATCAGAATGTCTTTGGCCCAGGACAATCTCTCAAGAATCCTTACACCGGAATCCTCGCAATCTTCTCTAATCAGGCGCGCGCCAACCAGCCCATCTACGTGTTTGAGGACGGGCGAGAGAGCCGCGACTTTGTCTATATTGATGAGGTTGTCGAAGCCACGGTCCGCTGCATCCTCGCCTCGCCGCAAGAGCCGGTCGCTCTAAACGTTGGCACTGGCCAATCCGTGGCTGTTCTGGATGTGGTCCAGCAGATTGTTCAGCATTTTGACAGCAAGTCCCCCGTCACAGTGAATGGAGCGTTCCGCGAAGGAGATATCCGCCACAACGCCGCCGACCTGGCGCGTTTGGCCCGCGTCCTTGACTTCAAGCCTTCCCGCTCATTCGCTTCGGGCATTGATCGATTCCTGAATTGGTCCGACTCGCAAGATCCCGGCGTGAGCCTCTATGAGACATCCCTTTCCGAGATGAAGCAGCGTGGTCTACTCCATGGATGACTACTCCATGGATGACCCTTGCATGGCTGAAGACCGCAAGGTCGGCGTCGTCACCGTCACCTATAACAGCGCCCAGGTGCTCCCTGACTTTCTGCGCTCCCTTTGGAGCCAGACGCACCAAGACTTCATGCTGTATGCCGTCGACAATGCATCCAAAGATTCAACCCTTGATCAATTGCGCGCCGAGCCGGATCGCCGCCTCACCATCAAGCCCTCCCCATCGAACCTGGGTGTGGCGGAAGGCAATAACGTCGGCATTCGGGCAGCCCTGGAAGATGGCTGCGACGCTGTGCTGCTGATAAACAACGATGTCGCCTTCCCTCCCAATTTAATTTCCACCCTGCTCGAATCCCAGCAAGCTCACCGCAGCCACATGGTGGCGCCCAAAATGATGTATCACGAGCCCTCCAATATCATCTGGTGGGCGGGTGGCCATTTCCAGCCTGCCCTGGGCTATCGGGTGGTTCATGAAGGTCTCAATCAATTGGACTTGGGCCAGCGCGACCAGGCCATTCCAGCCGAATACTCGCCCACTTGCTGCGTTCTGATCAGGCGCGAGGTGTTCGCCAAAATCGGCCTGATGGACGCCAAGTATTTCGTCTATTGCGACGACACTGATTTTATGCTGCGCGCGCACAAGGCCGGGCTGGTGCTTTACTACGAGCCGGCTGCCGTTCTGTACCACAAGGTCGGTTCTCTCACCAAGCCGTCGGAATCGCCGTTCGTGGTGCATCTGCTGGCCAGAAATCGCGTTTACTTCTGGCTGAAGCATTTGGGAAAACCGCTGGCCTGCTTCTACACAGCCTCTCTCAGCCTCATTTATCTGGCAAAATACTGCCTCCGCCTGAAGCCAGGTCCCATCCTCAAGATTCAGTTGAAGGCCATGCTGGATGGTTTCAGGCTTGCATGATGCGCCTTCCTCCCTATCTTCAGAAATATCTGCTTGGCTCTTCGCTGCTGATTGTCTTTTCCGAGGCGGCGGTGGTTCACACGCTGATTGATGTGAAGCTCTTCTATGCCATCATGGCCATCAATTTCCCGCTATTGTTGTGCTGCTGGAACTGGAAACTCAAGCGCGGATACCTGCTGATTATTGGGCTTCTTTGGTTTATGGGCGCAATGGCCATCTTGCGCGGAACAGACACCGTCAGCGCGTTTCTCCAGCAGGCCGTTGGCATAACCTTGTGCTCCCTGTACTTTCATCTGTTTTTTTCAAACACCAGCTATTCCGTCAAATCAATTGTTAGGCTCTATGTGGCTTGCTCTTACTGGGTTGCCGTGCTGGGACTTGTCTTGTCCGCCATCATCACCGCCATCGACGGCAAATACTTCCCCGTTCAGAGCATCCTGACTGAGCCGGCGCATTTCTGCACCGCTGTGATGCCGGCCCTTTACTTCAGCCTCTCGGAAGCGATATGGCAAAGAAGGGAAAAGCGCAGGGCCTTCGTTCTTTTTCTCGCCGTCGCCATGTCCGGTTCATCCACCGGCTTCTTTGGGATTTTTGTCACCGGCCTTCTGCTGGCGCGGCGCAGGCCGCTCATTTCCATTGTCGTGGCAGGGTTTATGGCGCTGGCGGGCCTTGGTCTCTACACGTTTGACACTCACTTCAGGGTCCGCATTGACGACACTATTTCCGGCGCCAACGGCTTCGACCTGAGCGGCGGCAACCTGACCAGTTATGCATTCCTGTCCAACCTTTACGTTTCCTGGCATGCTTTTCAGGATCATCCCATTGCCGGCTACGGCCCGGGCGCTCACCAGATTGCTCACGAAAAATATATAGGGGACCTTCCCGCTCTGGGAAGTCTTGAACAGTACATAGAAACGGATAAACGAGACGCCAACTCGTTATTCCTGCGAATTACCTCGGAGTTCGGGCTTGCAGGCTTGGCATTAGTGGCATGGTTCTTGAAGCGCTTCTCGGTTCCAGCCGCCTCCGATAACAGCGAGATGAGCGCCGCTATCACAACTTACCTCGCGATGAAGCTGCTTCGGGAAGGGCACTGGTTCTCTCCTGAGATGTACTTCTTTGTCTGGCTCTACGTCCTGGTCTGTCAGGAGTCGCGATTAATGGTTTCCGCCAGCCAAGCGCCCGCAGCCATGGTCATGGCACCCTCCTGCAATCTTACGAGTTGACGAGACATCTCAACCTCCTGGGCCACTAGCTCATGTGGAACCCATTCATCCATCCGGCATTTCTCAAACCGTACTCGAAGTCGATGCCGGGGCCCAGACAATTGAGCCCCGGATTCCTAAACTCAAAGATTCCAAACCCGGAGACTGGCTGCGCCTGGCTTTTGCCGCCGCCCTGCTTCCCAATCTCATCACCTGCGCCGTCTTTGCCTCCTTTGCGGGCTTCTTTCGCGGCTGGATCAACATCGAATTCCTGCTGATCGTGGCCGCCTTCGCCATCACCCGCCGCCGCCTCTTTCTGCTTCTGCTCCCGCTCGAATTGCTGTTCGACCTTTTTGAGCCCGTTGCCCAGGTGTACTACTTCCAGCCGGGAGACGCCTTAGAAGCCCTGTCTGACCTGACTGTCGTCCCGCATCGGACGCTGGCCATTTACACCGCATGCGTGCTCGCGTACATAGCCTTTGTAATCGCCGGAGTCATGATTTCGCTCAGGCATAAACGCCGCATACCAGCCGCAGCCATCGTCATGGCGGCTTTGCTGTCGGCTGGCGGGCTGTTCGCTTGCGACTACTTCTCGGGCCGGTACCAGCTATTCGGATCCGACATGAAAAAGGTTCACGTCAATCTGGTGCGCACCCCCGTGCTTTCCACCGGCTATCTCGTCTGGAAGACCTATCGGAGAAAATCCGGAAGCGGAATTTCCATGGCCATACCGTCCGCAGCCAGGAACTTGCTGGGCGTCTCGCAAGCTTCGCTGCTGGCGGCGCGCGCCAATTTCGTCGTCATCGTCCTGGAGTCCTGGGGCCAAATAGCAGATCCCGCGGCCACTCGCCAAATAGCGAGCCCTTACGCCGCCACTGACCTGCGCGCCCGTTACCACGTTGACCTGGGAACGGTGCCCTTCAAAGGCCCTACTGTCTTTGGCGAGACCCGCGAACTGTGCGGCCAAACATTCCAAAACGGCATAGCGGCCGCCAGCGCCCAGGATCTGCGCGCCTGCCTGCCGAATTTCTTTGCCGCCAACGGCTACGCCACCATAGGCATTCACGGCTTTTATCCCAAGGTGTATGACCGCATGCACTGGTACCCGCGAGTCGGCTTTCAAACCTCCCTGTTTAAGCCGGATCTGGACGCGCTCGGAATGCGAACCTGCCCGGGAGGTTTGGTCGGCACTTGTGACGCCGATGTCGTGGACTGGATGACAGCCAGGTTGAAGCTGTCGAACCCGGAGCATCCCGTTTACATCCACTGGGCTTCCATCAATTCGCACATTCCCGTGGTGGATGTCATCGGCCCGGAACAAGCCCGCTTCTGCCAAAACACGTCTCCGGCCTTGCAGGACCGCACCCTTTGCAATTGGTACACGCTGGTGGAGCGGGTTCATCTCAAGGTCGCCCAAATGGCCATGGCCGCCTCGCTCCCTCCCACCGCGTTCGTGATTGTGGGAGATCACGCGCCGCCTTTCAGTTCCAGCCAGAGAAGGTCAGTCTTTTCACAAACCCAGGTGCCCTACGTCCTCTTGACGCCCAAAACTCTGGCGACGCCGGCGACGGATCGCGCTAAGACCGCGCGGCACTCCCCGTAAGCGTGCCCGCGCTCGGCGACTCAGTCCCGGAGTTCACAAACCGTTCACTAGCCTTCCGAGCCGAACCGAATACCACCCCATCTTCCAAAACTTCAACCGCCCGAAACTCATCATCCAGCCGATACCCCGCGCCACCCTCAAAATTCACCACATTCGCGTAAGGAGATCCCCAATACTGGCACCAAACCGGCCGCAGCGCATAATTGCAAATCACATAAGTCGGCGTTCCCGTAATCCCAGCCAAATGAGCAGAAAACGTGTCCGCGCTAATCACCGCCCCGGCCTGCAGTATCCGCCGTATAGGATCCAGCTTGTCCCCAAATCCAGCCGTTTCCACCCCAAATTTCTGGTAGCGCTCCGGATATCGGGTGAATATGCAAATCCGGTGCTCCGATGAAAGCCGCGCAATCATATACTCCATCTGATCCAGGCTCAAGTTTCTTGCCGTCTGCGCCGTCTCCGGAAAGAACAGCAGCAAGCCAGAATCGCGCTGCCCTTGCATGCCAGCCACTGCATTCCGCCAAATCTCCCGGTAAGCGTCCGGCAGGTTTTCCGCGAATCCAATCCTCTGCAAGGCATGCCGCTGCCGGTCCACAATATGCCTTGGGTTCGACACAGCGCCCTTGTGCTGATACCGCAGCAGCCGGTTCACCCCTTCGCGCGACAGCAGCCTGGAAGTTTTCTGAAACGGATGCAGCCAGTTGCCCAGCGTCCCTCCGTCAAACAGCGAAAGGCCAAAACAGCGCGCCAGCCCATGATCCACAATGTCGTTGGTAAAAGACGCCAGGCAATGGCCCCGCATCTGCCGCAGGGCGGCGCAAAACTCAATCTCACCGCGCAGTTTCAGCCCCGCCGAAGCGTCCGTCACCACGCTGCAGGCAGGCACATGCCGGACGCTGAGAAAGTCCGCCAGAAACGCCGCGTAGCGCGGTGCAATCAGAACCGGCTCGAAATCACGTGCGCCGCTCTGAATATAACGCGCGAACAAAGCGTGATACAGAACGTCACCTAGACCGCCGCGCGGCAACAGGGCTAGCCTTCTCATCCACTGGACTCCAAAATACGTAGTCCGCGCTGTCTCACTTTAATCTCGCCGCCGCCGCGAAAGTAAGAGAGCTTTCCGCCGCCATCAGTCACTTCTTTTGTTGAAGCACTCGCCCGCCGCCCTGGTCTTCTATCACTACCTGTACCCAGATGACGTCGTCAGCGCTCTGCACATCAGTGATCTCTGCCGCGGCCTGGTGGAACGCGGCTGGCAGGTAACGGCAAAACCCTGCAATCGCGGCTGCCGCGACGAAGCGCAGACTCATCCGGAAAGCGACAGTTGGGCCGGCGTGTCCATCAGCCGCGTCAAGCGCCCGCGTTTCCCCCAATCCTCCAATCTCGGCCGAGTCCTCAATATTCTGTGGATGCTGGCTGCCTGGAGCCTCGCTGCGCTTCGCACCAGTCCCGCGCCCGACGTTCTCATTATTGGAACCGATCCTGTCCTCAGCGTCCTGGTGGCCATTGTCTGGCGAACCTTCCGCCCGAAGACCGCCATTATCCACTGGTGCTTTGACCTGTACCCGGAAGCCGCTTTCGCCGACGGCCTGCTGAAGCGAAACAGCCTCACCGGCCGCGTTCTGCGCTATCTGGTGCGCCGCGCCTACCAATGCTGCGACCTGATTGCCGATATCGGCCCTTGCATGCGCGGCCACATTGAGCAATACGGGTCAAGAGCGCGCCACATCACGCTGGTTCCCTGGGCTATTGAAGAGCCGGAAGAGCCGCTTCCCGTTTCTCCGGATGAGCGCTCGAACGTCTTCGGCCATGCCCGGCTCGGCCTCATGTATTCCGGCAGCTACGGGCGCGCGCACACCTGTTCCGATCTGCTGCTGCTTTCGCGCTCGCTCCTGCAAACCGACGCCATGCTGGCCTTCAGCGTTCGCGGCAACCGCGTGGACGAGCTGAAAAACGCCATCACCGCTGACGACTCCAATGTCCGGTTTGTCCCCTTCGCCGATCCCGGCAAACTGCAGCAACGCCTCTCAGCCGCGGACGTGCATGTCGTCAGCCTCGGCGAGGAATGGACCGGAACCGTGGTGCCCTCAAAATTCTTCGGCGCTTTGGCCATCGGCCGGCCCGTCCTGTTTTTTGGCTCGCGCGAATCGAGCGTGGCCAGAATTATTGAGGAACATGGCGTCGGCTGGGTCTGGGACCCGGACGACGCCAGCCGCAGCACCGGCCAGCTCCTGAATCTCGCCCTGAATGGCGACCACATGGCCCAACTCTCCCGCCACTGTCACGCCGTCTATCACAAGCATTTTTCAAAGGCCCGCATCCTCGACCAATGGGACCAGGAATTGCGCCTGACAATCGGCAGGAAGTAACGCACTCGCCGCCCCGCCATCTAATTCCATGAAGCGTGGGCAAGATTCACATCGGAACATCCGGCTGGCACTATAAGCACTGGCTCGGCAACTTTTATCCCGCCAGCCTTCCCGCCTCCCAGATGCTCAGCCATTACAGCCAGCACTTCAGCACCGTCGAACTGAACAACACGTTCTATAAACTGCCGTCGCCATCCAGCCTCGCCGCTTGGCGCGATTCCACCCCCGCCGATTTCACCTTCGCCGTCAAAGGCAGCCGCTTTCTCACCCACATGAAGAAGCTGCATAATGCGGCCGACGGCCTGCGCCGCTTCCTGGACGCAGTGGAACTGCTGCATCCAAAGCTCAGCGTCATTCTCTTCCAGTTGCCGCCCAACTGGGAACTGAATCTCAATCGTCTCGCCGAATTTCTCGACCTGCTTCCGCCGGGAAACCGCTATGTCTTTGAATTCCGCAACCCCACCTGGAACACCGCCGAAACCTGCGCCCTGCTCTCCAGGCACAACGCCGGTTACTGCATTTTTGATCTGGCCGGTTATGTCTCGCCGCATCACATCACGGCCAATTTCGCCTATATCCGCCTGCACGGCCCCGGCGCAAAATACCAGGGCAGTTACAGTGATTCGGCGCTGCAATGCTGGGCGCAACGAATCAAAGCCTGGAACCGCGACGTCTACATCTACTTCGACAACGACGATTCCGGCTACGCTCCCCAAGACGCTCTTCGTCTCACCGCTCTTTGCCAATCGGCGTAACCGTCACCGTCCGTCCTGTCTGCGCCGACCGCCGACCTGCATCCAAAATCTGCATCACCAGCATATTCGTCTCTAGCGACGACAAATCCCCATCCGGCTGAATCTTCCCGTGCAAAACCGCCGCCAGATAATCCAGCGAATCGCTCTCATCCTTTGCCAGCGGCGGCGCAGTCAGTTCCGTCTCCGACGTTTCGCCCTTGTACCGCACGCGCAAATGGCTCGGCCCCACCGTAATGGCATACCCGCCATTGCCATAAACCTCCGTGTCCTTGCGCGCGAAAGACCAATTCCAGGAAGGCATCAGCACCGCCTGCGCTTTCGGATAGCGCAGAATCAGCGTGGCATCGTCATCCACCTTCGGATAAATTTCCGGCTTGTCCGTTTGCGTCACCGCCGTCACGCTCAGCGGAGCCTCCCCATGCATCATCACCGTCATCAAATCCGCGCCATAACAGCCGAAATCAAACAGCGCACCCGCGCCATTTTGCGCCGGATCAGTCAGCCACGGCAGCCACTCCGGCCCAACGCCAATCTCCTTCGGTCCCTCGTGCCCGTCATGCACCACCACCTTGCGCACATCGCCCAGCTTCCTCTCCGCAATTTCGGTGAACAATTCCTTGTTGCTCGAATACCACGTGGTCTCATAATTCACCAGCACCTGCACATGCTGCTTGCGCGCAATCGCGCGAATGGCCAGCGCGTCTTCCATCGTCGTGCAAAGCGGCTTCTCCACCATCGAACTCACGCCATGCCGCGCGGCCGCCTCAATCATCTTGCGATGGTCGGCAATCGTCGTGTAAACCAGCACCGCGTCCGGATGCTGCTCCCGGAACATGCTCTCCAAATCGGTGTAAAACAGCTTCGAATCCAGGTGATACTTCGCCGCGTAGGTCTCGGAAAGCGCCTTCTGCGGCTCCACAATCGCCACCAAAACGGCGCTCTGGTTTTTCGGCAGCGCATTCAAAAAGCCTTTCACGTGGCCATGCACCAGCCCGACAATCGCCACCCGGATCGGCTGCTCATCAGCCGCCCGCAACGCCGCCGCCAGCGCGAAAAGACAAACAATTACTTTGCTGAACTTCATAAAATCCCAACTGACACAATATACTCTCAAAGTTGAGCATTGTGATATTCAGGTAGGGCAAAGGAGCAAGGCGTGCAATTACGTGTACTGGCATTTGTGCTGGCGGGAGGCAAGGGAACCAGGCTGTATCCCCTGACAAAGGAGCGCGCCAAACCCGCCGTGCCCTTCGGCGGACGTTACCGGATTGTCGATTTCGTGCTCAGCAATCTGATCAACTCCGGAATTTATTCCATCTACGTCCTCACCCAGTTCAAGAGCCAGTCCCTGCTCCAGCATCTGCGCGAAGGCTGGGAAGTCAGCGGCCTGCTGAAAAATAACTTCATCATCCCCGTTCCCGCCCAGATGCGTTCGGCCAACGAAGACTGGTATCGCGGCACCGCCGACGCCATTTACCAGAACGTCAACCTCATTCAGCAGGCCGACCCGCACGTGGTCGCCATATTCGGAGCCGATCACATCTACCGCATGAACATCCGCCAGATGATCGAATATCACATCGAAAAACAGGCCGGCGTCACCATCGCGGCCATTCCGGTGGAAAAAGAGCTCGCCTCCGAATTCGGCGTCATCGAAACCACCTCCGACGCCCGCATCCGCGGCTTCCACGAAAAGAAGGCCGACGCCCCCACCATGCCCGACGATCCCTTGCGCGTCTTCGCCTCCATGGGCAATTACATTTTCTCCACCGACGTGCTGCTGCGCGAACTCCTCGCCGACGGCAAAAGCGCCTCCAGCTCCCACGATTTCGGCAAAGACATTCTGCCCTCGCTCATCGGCCGCGCCGACATGTACGCCTACGACTTCCAGACCAACGTCATCCCCGGCGACCCCATCGGCTCCCCGCAATACTGGCGCGACGTCGGCACCATCGACGCCTATTACGAAGCCAGCATGGACCTGCGCGCCGTCTCGCCCGAGCTCAACCTCTACAACCGCCAGTGGCCGCTGCGCACCGCCGGCTATTTCGACGCGCCCGCTAAATTCGTCTTCGACGAAGATGGCCGCCGCGGCGTCGCCGTCGACAGCATCATTTCCGGCAGTTCCATCGTCTCCGGCGGCAGCGTGAAAGGCTCGGTTCTGGGCCGAGGCGTGCGCATTCACACCGGCGCATCGGTGGAAGATTCCATCATCTTCGACAACTGCGACATCGGCCGCCGCTCAAAAGTAAAGCGCGCCATCCTCGACAAAAACGTCAAGCTCCCGCCCGACACCACCATCGGCTACGACCTCGAAAAAGACAAACAGAAATATCACGTCACCGAAACCGGTATCGTCATCGTGGAAGGTCACCAGTCGAAGGTGGACATCTCCTCCCTGCAGGTTTAGCGTGATAGAACGACGTGGCCGCCCTCAAGTTTCGTTTCCACCCTAACCAAGCGTTCGCGAACAGCGGAGAGATTCCCGTCCATCGAATCAATCCTGGTCTCCATTCGCCCAAGTCGTTGCTCGATGCTGGTGAGCCGCTTATCGTTTTGGAGCAAGCCCCAAACGATGGCGCCGAGCAAAGGGAGCGTGCCCAGAAACACGTTTACTGCGGGACTATCGAATAGAGATTTAAACGCTTGCATCTTTTGGGTCCTGTGAAAGTTACCTCAATCCATCCATCTCAATATTACCCTTCGCAGGCGCCCTTCTTCAGAAATAATCACGTGAAGACCCCTCCACCTCAAATAATTCTGCTGCCAGGCATGGACGGCACAGGCCTTCTCTTCAACCCATTCCTTGAGCGTCTGCCAGACGCTATGAAAACCAAAGTAATACGCTACCCCGAGCACATCTTCCTGTCCTATGAGCAACTGGAAACGCTCGTCATCAACCAACTGCCCGTCTCCGAGAAATACATTATCATTGCCGAATCATTCTCGGGACCCATTGCGCTCCGCATAGCAAGCCGAGCCACCAGCAACCTGGAAGCAATCGTTCTCATATCCAGCTTTGCCTATCGCCCACTCGGCTGGATCGGAACAGTTTTGGCGCGCCTGCCTTTGAAAGCGCTTTTCCGCCGGCTGCCTTCCGATTTCATCCTTCGCTCACTATTGCTAGGCCATTCCGCACCACAGAGCACCCTCGTCGAGGCCCGCCAAGCAATCACTCGCGTCCGGCCCGAAGTACTCGCCGGCCGCCTGAGAGAAGCCTTAACCAGCGACTACGGCCGTCATCACGTTCCCGGCCACATCCGCATCCTTACCATTTTCGCGGGCCAGGACCGTCTTCTGGGCAATACAGCAAGAAAATCCCTGGCCCAAGTCTGCCCGGACGCAGAAACGGAATTTGTTCCCGCACCACACCTTGCGTTGCAGGCCGCACCCGGCATCATTCTAACCACACTGATAAAACACACCATGCTCGGGTTTACAGAAACACAACAATCGAAGGCGTCCCAACCGCCGTATACTGCCCCGTAAACCGCAACTCCCCGCTCCTCCGGTTCACCCGAAAACACGTAATCGCCTCACTCCGCTGATTGCACGAAAACAAAAACTCCCCGCTCGGATCAATCGTAAAGCTCCGCGGATAATCCCCGCGCGTCCAAGTCTCGCCCAGCCACGACAGTTCCCCCGACCCGCCAATCGAAAACCACGCAATCGAATCATGCAGCCGGTTCGCGGCATACACAAACCTGCCGTCACCCGAAATCCGCACTTCGGAAGTAAAATTGGTGCCCGCAAACCCCTTCGGCAAAGTGGAAATCTGCTGCCGTTTCTGGAGCCTCCCCGCCGCCGCATCATAGTCAAACAAAATCAGCGTCGACCCTTCCTCCTGCAGCGAATACAGCCAGCGCCCGTTCGGATGAAACACAAAATGCCGCGGCCCATCACCGGCCGGAACAGAAACCGCGGAACCGCCATCCTCCTCCAGCCTTCCCGCCTCCAAACCGAACCGCCAGACATGAATCACATCCGTTCCCAGATCGGTGCCCAGAACAAACTTCCCCGAAGGATCGCTTTCAATCATGTGCGCATGCGCGCGGTCATGGCCGCTGATGGCAAAGCTGCCCGCAGGCGCGCTCACCGCATGCTCCGGCCCCACCGCGCCGCTGTCCCGCTTGACATCGGTCGCCTTCCCCAGCCGCCCATCGCCAAGCACCGGCAGCACCGCGAATGTGCCGCCATAATAATTCGCCACAAACACATAGCGGCCGGAAGGATGAACGCTCAGGTGCGCGGGCCCGGCACCCTCCGAACTAACCGTATTCAGCCGCGTCAAACGTCCCGACGTCCGCTCCACTTCATAAGCCGTGACCGCGCCCGACCCAGACCCGTCGAAATTCGAAACCTCATTCGCCGCGTACAAGTATTTTCGCGACGGATGGAACGCCAGCCACGAAGGATTCAGCGGATCTTCAAACACCTCGCGCTGATCCAGCCGTCCTGTCGAAGCATCCATCGCAAACAGGACAATCCCTTTACCCCTGCCCTTGCTTCCCTCAGGCCCTTGCGGCGAACTGTACGTGCCCGCATAGGCCAGAATCGGTCCGGCGGCCGCCCTGACCGACAATGCAGGCAGACAAGCCGCCGCGCCCTTCAATAGCTGACGCCGCGATAAATCCATGCCCCTAATATCGCAGCCTCAATCGTTCAATCAGGAGCCCGGTCCCCAC
>Ga0209208_10000847_pt1 | contig 41640 bp, 31 predicted proteins | sample S1TSphfallax_3_FD_187694 | JGI IMG/M metagenome (GOLD analysis project Ga0209208, IMG submission 187694) | Host-associated microbial communities from peat moss isolated from Minnesota, USA - S1T2_Fd - Sphagnum fallax MG (SPAdes) (version 2) | ecosystem: Host-associated > Plants > Peat moss >... | reverse complement strand
GGGGGGGGGGGCGGGGGGGGGGGGGGAAGGTGACCAGGACGTGACGTATCAGCAAACACGTGACACGCCAAGTCACAGCGACTTCTTAATTTGAGTCGCGTGAAAGAAGAGCTTGTTTTGGGGTGGGGTGTGGGGGGGCAATATAACAGTTTGATTAAAAATGGGTTGGGCTGGGTACCTGTGTACTAATGAGCCAGCACTGGGTCCCACTTATGGCTCCAAGTTTGCCCAATGAAGAAAAACCCTATAAATAAAAATCAAGGATGGGTACCCATCCATCAAAAGTACAAGGCAAAAGAGAACACAATAAGACACAACCCAAAGAAAAAAACAAAAGCAAAAAATCAACCAAAATCAGGTAAAGACCTACTCATGGCTATGAAATTACAATCAACGATAACCAAAAAGACCTAAGATGAAAGAGCTGGCATCTGCCACAAATTGACTAGTGATAAAGGTGCACTAGTTATGATGTGTGGAAGAGATGAAGAAGCTTGACCAAGTGTAGTTATGGCTTACGCACATTGCAAGGTTATGAACACATGTTGTCGATTGTAAAAAAAAAACATCAAGGGGACTACAAAAGACTATTTATGACGTTTGATAGTGGTCTATGCACAAGTGGTGAAAAATGAATCAAAACGAAAATGAAAACATTCATATGTCTCAATAGCAAGGGGAATGAAGTCATCGATTAGTGCTTGTTCAACATATGATCATATCTTCTCTCGAGCAACCATAATCATTGCATGTGTTATCATCATCAATGTTTGTTACACCATATTTATATGAATCCTGTCAACAATGACGACATCCATCAAGGTTTAAAAGTTGTTTTTAATGATAAGGATATCCACTTGTCGTTAGGTGTGACAAGGGAAAAGGTGAGAGACCTCCCTCTAAACATGTGTTCCATTCTCCAAATTAATAGTTATGATAATATCCCAAATTGTATTATGGGCTATTGTATGTTCATTCCTGTAAGGGCACCAAAGCAAATGGGTATCTAGATTGTCAATGGTATGACCACACTGACATCATGAAAGATGGGCAACAATAGGATGTGGCAAGCCAAGACAGGTACGTAGTGCTACAAAAAAATGGACTAAATATAAGCGAAATGCAAATGTGGTAGGATGAGTTAATAAACAAGTGCTTGCCCCTAGACTCGCACATGAACGAAGATGTGTTCGTATGATATTTGAAGGAACACCTCCTAAAAGTGAGGCAAATTCCTATTCATGTAGGCAATTCACCAAAAATGCCTAAAAGTAGGGATAAGACTGAACCATTACGCTTTCATAAGGTGGGACCTAAGAATAGACAACCTAGGCTAACAAGGCTCATGTATTTCATAGTGCCATATGGAATGGGGAAATGCTAATATCAACATGTGTTATTACATCTAGAAGAATAGGGTGATCATTTTGCTAGAAATGAGTGACAAACGTAGGAGCGATCATTGGCCAACATCCCAAGAATGTAGAAGTAACAATTCGAATTACAAAAAGGAAGTTAAGCCCATTTGAAAAGGTAAGAAGAATGACCTAACAATGAACTAGGTGACCAATAGAACCACCAAAAGATCCTAGACCAAGTAATTCCTCCAATGTAGTTATGGCACAAGTATCAAATTTAGTGTGATGTTGTAAAATACATGGAGATGGAAACATTGTACAAAACAAATAGCCAAGGCATTGGGCATAACACAATGAAAACATCACAAAAGTCGCTTGAAGATTTGCAAGCATAGGGAGATTAGATACCATCCCAATATCTTCATGAAAAACCTTAGCCACAAATGAATCAATGAATGACTTAAATCCCATTGATGTGCCCAAAATACAAAAACCCAAGTTGAGAGTAAGAAAGCTAGGAAGAAATTATATCAAGTGGTCTAACCCTTGTGAAGACCAAACTACACACTTCGTTGGCTACATTAAAAGTTTTAATGTTGAAAACTCTTGCTGGAATCGTTAAAAAAAAACCATTTAATGTGAAACCTACTATATGCATATCATTTGCCAACGAAGGGAAAACACAAGTAAGGGTGGTTGTTACTCTAAAACAAAGATTGCGAAGTTGAGCCATAGTAAACAATGCTCCTCCCAATGGGTCCTCCTGTTGTGTACTTTACTTTGACGAAATGACTATGAGATCCCCATGTTGAAAAGCTTGAAAAAAATATAGTGGGGATGGGTGTGCATAAAATCATCAAACAAATGGGAAAAGTTGATTCGGAGAATTCAACAAAGATCGTAATTCCTGAAAAATGGCTGACTGTGACATCAAATTGAAAGCATTACAGACATCCACTTGCATCGCCCAATTGGGAACAAATCTAACATCACTCAAATGCCATGAATTAGTATCTCACACCCGCCATGAATCACTACACCAAATTGATGAGGATTAAAATGCTTTCTGAGAGTATCCTTAAACTAAATAACAAGTGTATGGGTAACTGGAAAATAGGTCATTTCATTGATCACGATGGGAAATATGCCCCCAAACTATTTCTCCAATGCTAGGAGTCAAGATGCAAAAAGAAAATGCAATACTAAAGGTAGAACATGACCTCAAGCAATGTGCCCACATAACTTGAAAAAGAGGTCAAAGCCATTCGTAAAATCATCTAGGACAAAATAGTCTTGTGAAAGCTCATACACCATACCCGAGGGGTCACTAAAATAAAAACATGGTGAACAAGCCAAAACAAAGATAAATGGTTCCCAATTTACAATAACCTTTGTCTTAGGATGGAAATCATCAACAAAAGGGGGGAGATGAATATTAGCAAATGGATGGAGAAGGTGAAGGACTTTTATAGTCTTGTCAAATGGGGCTCCAAATGTGCTTAGAACTAGTGCACATATTGCTTAAATGTACTCCGTTACATGAGCAAGGGCCAATGCACGGTGTAATCATGTTGATGGAGGAAGGATAGGATTCAAGTAGTCGATTCCAAACATTGAAAAGCTAAAATGAGTGTTTTAATTGTGTGCTCTTCATATAATGTTTCCCAATCACCACCCACGTATTGACGCAAGCAAACACGAATCTCTTGGTGGCCTTTCTCACCACCTTTTGGAGGAAAGAACAAACACCAAAAAAAGAATAACAAAAAAACATGCCAAGTTATAATATCAGAAGGATCGAATACTAATTGAAATAAAGGGATATGTAAAGCTTGTTGAAAATCAACTTGAAAAACATATGGAATATGATGGTATGAATGATGATGAAGTAAACCCAAATTGAAAACATTAATGATGTCTATGTATGCAATCCATGTCGATGCTGAAATGGGAGGAGAACATGGTAAAGTTAGGGGCAACTCTACCCTTGAAACAAATGATTACCTATGAATGGTGCATGAAAGTTGGTGCCATGTTAAACCCCCCTTGCATTCAATAACACATTGCAAGAAGGACAAGAAACATAAGGTTGTGGAGGAAAGGATCGTATAATAGATATTGGAAAAACTCCTATTGGATGTGGTGAACAAGGTGGAAATAAGGCCAACAAACCAATAGAGGATCAAGGGACATGCTAAAGTAAACTAGGAGGGATGGGAATGATGGGCGGATGGATCGAAGTTGAAACACAACTAAGCATAGGGATAAAGTTGATTATTGGCTCTCTATTGGATGCTCAACAACACTTTGGAAATGGAGAATCCATAGGATACCATGCCTATCTTCGACCTAACATATCTGATTTAAAATTGGGATTTAAAACCCTAATCTTGAAAACCCCCTTTAATCCTATCAAACCCTAAAACTATTGCCCTAAAAAATGAGTACTTACAAACAAAACAAAATTAGCTTGCCCTACTTGGTAAACCATGAGCCATAACTAGCACCCAATGCTGGCTCCCTGGCATAAAAGATTAAATGTGCTGCTTAGGTAGGTTTTAACATAGTCCATGTAGGCAGGAAAAGGTAGAATCTACCATTATGACTATATATGGAAAAATAACAATGCCTGAAAAATGTGCAAAATTGGCAGATTTAGTCCATTATGTGCTTTGGGATGGGCCTTGGCCCCTTTCACCTACAAACACATCAAGCTAGATTCCATCAACTGGCAATAGGTTTCACCAAGGTGTGTTATAGTGTGTACCCAATGTTCCCCACAATTGAGTCACATCAATTCATAGTTCTACCCACATTGTTGATTCACGACACAAGATATCAAGCTTTACATTGGGAAGAACTTGCCATGGCTTTTAGCTTCCCACTATAAGCCTTGCCTTGGTTGATGATTCCTTAGGAGCCCAAATGTACCCTAAGGGTTCATTCTTCGAATTCAAGGGCCACATGCAAGTCCATACAATGACTTATACAATGTTACATTGGATGAAGTGCAGCCTTCACATAGTGTGAAAATGTTTAGACATGTAAATTGCATAGAACATAGGTCTCCACAAGGCCTGGTGTAAAATAAAATAAAATAATAATTGGCCTAGATGATAGCATTTAAATAATCTCTCAATTTATGTTGTTCAATTTGACATGCAGCATGGGGCTTTAGGAAATAATTAACACTCTATCTTGGATGTGATGAAAATTGGTACATGCCCCAATAAGGGGTGTGGGTGGTAGACCTAATGGATGTAAACTAGCATGTGTAGGTAGGCAATGATTGAATCGGCCATGGTTGTCAACTAGATTGGTTGTGGAAGTTGATTTTAAGATTTAATGCTACAAGACTGTGCCAAGGTTCACTCTAGTAGCCACTTAGTTATTGCCAAGCCCACTAAACTCTTGTGAACAATTTGTTTAAAGAGGTAACAAACAACTAGTTTGTAATGTCTCTGCCTTAGATCATGGCTTTTTGGTGCATGTGAACACTAGTTGATTTTGTAAGAGAAAAATGATAGTTCTTTCCAAAACAACAAAAGTTTAAATATGAGATGTTTTTGAAAATGTGGGACAAATGAACTCTTTGGCCCATCATCCCTTCTTCTCTCCATGAAAGTCAAAGCCAATAGAAAAGGAGGGGCTCATTGAGGCCCCACCATGTACCATATAAAATGAACTAGTTTGAACCCCATGCCTAATGCACATGTGTGTGTGTATTTGATGGTACATATTACAAAATTACATCTACAAGCTGGTGAAAACATTAATATTGTTATTGAATTTAATCCTTACTTGCCAAAATTTTCAAATTAAAAACTCAAGGACCCAATAGGAATCTTCAAATTATATTTAATTATTTGACACATTAATGCCGAACCTGAAAAGGTAATACCATAGTTTCATTGTTCAAATGGGTAGGGTAGTCAAGGTGCATTCACACATGGTGTTAGGGATTATAGTGTTGAATCCCCTTACATCATGCTAGTCATTTAAGACAAAACTTATTTACCATGAAGATTTTATGTTAAGCTAACATTCATTTAGCATTATGTTATCACCCATTTGACATTGGGTGCCACCTAAGATTCCACTTAGATTTTCATTTAACATTAACTTAGCATCAAGTGTGAGTGCACCATCAATGACTTTGCAAAGTCCAATTTTTGAGGTTCATTGGTGGGAAGGGGGGGAGAAATTAAACAATGCACACTGGATGTGCTAAATACTTCTAGGTGGTTACCCTTGGGCATGCTCTCAAGCATTTACCTTACATGAAGGGTAAACATAGTTTGGGTAACCACTATTAAATGCCCTGGCCACAATAACCATGGTAAGTGCTGCCACTTGCCCCCATAGCCAAGGCAACCTCCACAACCAACACCTATGGGACCATTTTTTTTAAGTTTAAAAAAAAAATTCTTCACATGGGAGGTCAAACAAAGGGTGGTCCTAAAGGTGAATTTTTTTTTTTTGAAAAAAAAAAGACCCATGGGTGTTGTGGAAGGTTGCCCTGGTTATTGGTGCCGAGATGGCAGCTACAATGGCTATTTTTGCCAACGCTTTTAATAGTGACAATTTTCAAGTTTTCTAGGTGCACGTCAAGGTATATTTGGCCCTTTTGGTTTAATATTGATATCAGACCCCCTGGGGCTGGGCATGCCTTTTTTAAACAATGACACATGCATAGAGGGGGGGGGGTTATTTATTTTTGCTAGGGTTTTCTTCCCTGTATGATGCCAGCCATGGATGGATGACGGGACAAATGGATGGAAAGCTTCATTTCATCCACGATGTCCTTTAATATATGTAATGATATATGGACAAAAAACATTTTTTGATTGTATTCTTATCACAATAGTTAGCTATGTACTATTAGGTGTAAGTAGCTGGATTTTCCAAATAGGTTACCAAAATGGAATCCTCATAAATAAGTTGCGATCTATCAAAATCTAATTCATTGCAACAATTGATTCATTATGCCATTAGAGGTTTGCAATGGATGATGCTGGTTCAAATGATTTTAGGAAAGGTCAAGATGATAATTCATCAAATGTTTGAATGTTTATTTCCATACCTGGAGCTTTCAAAGCACATTAGACTACTTATTTTAAAAACCTAATAAACATGAAAAATGGGTGGCAATCAACCCTTTTTTTTGGGCGAAAATTCACCAAAAATCATTATAAATTATTGGAAGGAAACATGTACATGCATATGTAAAACAATCATGATTAGCCAAAAAACTTAAAAGGCATCCAACATTAGAGTCAAGTTGCTTTACATGTAATGAATAACATCGTCATGATGTTTTAATCCATTGTCGATTATCATTGCCATATTTTCCCATCATCACCACAGGATATTGCCAACCTGTCACATCACCATCGTAGGATATCACCATCTTGTCCTAGGGTGAAAGCACACTAACGGTGAGCCATTTTTCATAAAAAGAAGGTGAGGTCTAACAAGTTTTATAGTACATAGTAAGTTAATATTTTGATGGTATCCTTTGGCTATCCTAAACATAAGCAAGAAATTTCAAATTTTGCATGACAACCTTTTGGAACTCAAAGTTTACTTTGATCAAAATTAATTTTGATTGAATGGTTAGATGAAGAGGCCTAGATAAAATTAATGTACATATTGTATATAATTTTTAGTTTTTCAATGGCCATAGGGCTTCATGTTTATGGTTCATAAAACATTACCAAACAAAAGAAAATTGAAAAAATAATGCATTGCCCATTTATAGAATCTCCTCCTCTTTGATATGGTAATGGGTTTTTTCCTAAAAAAAGATATTATTATGCATTTATTGTTCAAAAATACAAAAAACACACATTTTTTTAATGAAATTTATTTTAAAATTTTAAATTTCTAAATGGTCCTAGATTTAATTCATGTATATCAATATCATATATCATAAAAAAATCACCCAATAGTTCCATTCACAACCCTAATTTTGAAGTATGTATGCAAAAATTTCAAACTTTGTGACAAGTATTCTTTTGTCACAAATATATTATATACATTCAATTTTTTCATTATTTGTTGGATTTAAATTTATTTTGATTGGATTAAGTTAAAATTTAATCAAATATACTTAAAATAAACAAAAATAATCCAAGATCTGATGGCCATACATTACTTAAAAAATGAATTGCAAAAAAAAAATACATGTGACTACAATTTTTGGGGGGCTTAGTGTGCTTATGCACCCCATCCTCGTTGTAAAATGTAGCTAATTCATTTTATCTATCAAATAGGGTTTTGGGTTTAGTGTTGCCATCTAATTTATTGAGATTCGATTGTTTAGCGCCATAACTTCATGTTTGTGAATAGAACTTATCACCTCCTTATCACCTCACACAGAATGTGTAATTTCATTATTGTTTATTGCAGTATGTTGGAGCTTGGTACTACTATTAAGGATAGATCTTTTCAAACTTTAAGGTGAACATTTATGAGCAAGCAACCAAGGATTTCATTTTGCACATTCAATGTCATTGCGCGCGTTCAAAATTGTTTACATTGTGAATGAATGCCGATGTGAAATGAAAAGTTACAATCCTTGAGCAAGATTTTGATTTTCTACTTGAATTAAAAAAATTAATTTTCATTTGAAAAAGGTAAAAACTCTTTTGTTTCTAGTTTAATTCCAACAATTTCTTATGTGTTTTCTTATTGTGTACATTGTGCACTTGAGATTCAATTTAGGGTTCGGTGCTCATTTTTTATCTATATTAGAAGTTATAGACAAACTCTTTAAGCTTTTAAATTCCTTGTTGATGTGCATGTTGTGTGTGCATTATGCACTTCATTAGGAGATTTGATTTAAGGTTTAACACCCATTTTTTATGTCCTAATAGTTATAGAACCTTGACTCTTCACTTGCTTGTTGTTGTGCATCATTATTACAAAATGTGGGTGCAATTCTCTAGTCTTTGTTCATTAAAAGAGTGAATTCACTACTTTCCAACTAGTCTCCATTTACTAAGACCAACAAATTCACTCAAAATTTAGTGAAATCACTTAGCAAACATGGACATTTTTTTTGTTGTAGTGCATGTTGTGTGTGCATTGCGTGCATGTGTTTAATGAACCATGAAGCACAAGTTTCTAAAATCTGTAGCAAGTATAAAAACAAAGTCCAAACCTCGTTATTGTGGTACTTTGCAAGTAGTAGAAATATTTAGATTGCAGAACCACTCTAACTAGTATGTGGTTCAATGCCCCTGCCTTTTGATGGTAGCGGTTTGTCATAATCTTCATATTCAAGTTTTGGTGGGCTATGATTTCCTACATTATTGAATGTTACATCTTCTTCTTTGATTACAATTGATGTTATCTCACCTTTGCCATTTGCTACTACATTGGAACATGGTTGTCCTTCTTGTGATTTTGTTTCTATAGTTCTAAATCCTCAAGTTGTTACACCTTTTGATGTAGCAATCCCTTTGTTTCCATCATCTGTGCAACCTAGCTCAAGTGCCAACATCCATGTTGACTTTCTAGTTATCTTTTCTAATAATGTAGTTGTCTTGAGCGACTTACTTGATATGGAGTCAGACCTTGATTTGTTGCATGTGTGTCCACCTCAGAAGATGAAGAAGTCATATGATTACACAATGAAATTTTAGCTTGAAAATGTTTAACTACTAATGTGGTGCTTCATAATGTGAAATGCAAGGTCTACACCATAATTGACAAGAAACCTTGTTTGCTTGTTCCCAAGTGGGATACTTTGATGAAAAATAAGGCCATGATGACAGCAAAAAAGGTTCTACCAAAGTTCAACATTAAAAAAGGTGAATGGTATAGCAACAAGTCTTGCAATCATAAATAGAACCAAGCTTTGTTTTCTGCCAGAACACCTACCATTATTTTACAATAGATCAATAAGAACACCCATTTGGAGCTAAAGAGGAAGATAGTCTAGTTTGCAACCTTGTTTCAAATCTTGGAAGTTAGCCATCCTATGGTGGAATATGAAAAGAGGAAGTCTTTCTACTATTTCCTTGGTGTGCTTAAGAACCCTAAAATGCACTAATTTGACTATTTTGGTTGGGTTATGGTTGAATTCATGTATGCCCAAGTGATTAACAAAATTTTGGGGATTGTTTCTTCTTCTAACTATGTGGCTTTGATATGTGATGAAGTGAACATCCTCGATAATAGAAGTTGGATTTCCATACACATTTATGTGATGTAAAATTGGGTGAGACTTCCCATGGTGTTCTTCAAAAAGTTGTTGATGGAGCAAACGTTGACAACCTCATTGTTGTCATCATGGAGGCCTTACAAAATGGAGGAAGTTTAAGTTCTATTGTTGTAGCTGAAAAGTTATTTTGTTTTTGGGGCTAATGGGGTAAATACATTCCAAGGTATTAAAATTAAGGTCCTTAAACAAATAAACACAAACTATGCACCTTTTTCCATTGGGGTTAATTGCATGGTTCATAGATGTAATCTTGTATTCAAAACATTGTTTACCCTAAGAATAGTTAATAACATTGAAAATTTGCTATAGAGGTGCCATGCATATTTTGTTCACAACCCAAAGAGGCACCTTAAGTTTGTTGAACTTATTAACATGATGGAAACAAAAGGGTTTAAAATGCTCGAAAGCATGAAAACCTATTGAATATCTTTCCTAGATCCTCTAAGGATAATTTTGTTAAAATACAAGCCACTTTTGGCCAATATATCTATGTATAACAACAATAACCAAGTTGCCAAAGTAATTTTTTGCTTTAAACTTCTATATGTTTTTTGCATTGTATGTTATTTGTTGCAGTGTTGTTCGCATTTTCTAATTGATGGTTTGCTTGCATTTGTAAGTTAATATGACCTTACTTCCTGATCCTTATTGCATGATGGGAATGTGTTGCATCATACTTTTGTTGGAAAACATTGACTTTCTTATGCAATTTGTTTAGCAACATGATGTCTTCATATGTGATATAGTGGTTGTAGTAAAATTTTGCCATGGACAACTTTATTCTTTATACAATGATGGTAGCTCATCATTTTTTAATGATGAATTCTAGGCATTTAAAGGTTTGTTGGATTTTGGACATGACCACATCCACATGAAGTGGGTGGCAAACTTGAATGACTCCAATGAGCAACTTGCTTTCATTGTGAATGGTGATAAACTTTGGGCCATGCACAATGACCAAGTATCAAAGGTTAGGATAGTTGTGACTCAGGACACTTTTCGAAGTCTAATTTCACAGGTGAAGTTACAGTGTTCACATAAGTTTTAAACCCTATTTAAAAAAAAAAAATCATCTTGATGTGTTCTGAGTTTAAGGTTTTGTTTTCTTTCAAACAAAGATTTTAGTTTGGGGCTTTGTTTTCTTTCAATATGTGTTGTAACTTTCTTTTTTTATTTCTCTTTGTTGGTTTGTGGGTGCATCTGCTTTGCTTGCTTTCATGTGTGTTGTTGTTTGTAATTTTTCTCTTTTCAATTGTCTTTGCTGGTTTGTAGTTGCAACTACCCAACTAATCAAAGAGTTGAACAACCATTTCCCCCAATGTGCCTTGCTCAATGCCATGGGCATTGTATATCCATTGTATTGGTTCTGGCCCAATTTTGACAATAGTTTTACCAAACATCTAGCAGTATTGAAAGTTGGTACCATGAGCCAAAATGTTTGGGGTTTGGACGCTCAAGTTCATTGGTTGCATTGTTGCTTGATCGTTGGGGGTTGCATGTGCATCAAGGGATGTTCAAGTTGTGTATGAAAAGTAATTCTAAGGTTGCCATGGAACCGCCTTTCGATTTGGATCCATTCACCCGAACTTGAAGAACAATTGATGCATCTCAAGTTCTCATGCACTCTTTCTTTGAGTATCTTAAGCTAGGATAGATGGCCATAGTCCACATTCTAGGGAGTGTAGAAGATGAGAGGTGCTTTTCATCTCTTGCATGTCTTAAGAGAAAGCTACAAGCTACTTTAGATCCTCACCTTCTTCTTCTTGTTGGCATGTATAGGCAAAAGTTTTTTACTTTAAATTTTTTTTTGTATGTTGCCACATTTGATGCTTGGATTGGAACAACTGATTGTTACAATACTCTTGCCTAGATCACATTCTTTTTTAACATTTTTAGAATACCTTAGTTGTTGCCTTTGCATACTTATATGATATTTCCCATCTTATGCCTTGGTAATAGATGACATTTTAAAATTAGGGCAGGTGCTGCCTTTGCTTATTTTTATGATTTTTCCCATCATGGCAATAGCTGACATTGTTAAAGAAAGATAGTTGTTGCCTTGCATACTTTTATGACTTTGCTCATCTTGACAATAGCTTCATGTTCTTTGTTGGCCTAGGCCCTTTGTTTTCATCATCTTTGTATGCTAAGTGAACCTCTTGCATTTGAGGATATGGAAATTTGTGCTCTTGGTTTGAAACTATATTTTCAATGAGAGTTTTTTTGAATGAAAATTGTGTGATAGCCAGTTTGCTTCTCACTCACAAGGCAATGGAGGTAGCAACATCACATCCTAAATCTAGACAGTAGCCTTAAGTCGGATTTAAAATGTTGATTGTTGCCATTATTGGCATGTTTCAAATTCCCTTTGATAGCGACTGCCCTTCATTTGCAACACACAAATTATTGCCAATATCCTGCAAAATTTTCAGCATATAAGCACCACTTCCTTTAAAATAATATTTTAAAAAGTATGGCCACTTGGACTGTAGATTCCAAAGCTCCTGGAGCCATGTGGGCACTTTCTGAAAAACCAAAAAAAAAAGGGCTGGTGGCAACAGGGGAACCACTAAATTTTGGTACAAAGCATCTCCACCCCACCTGAAGGTCCCTTTTAATTAAATCTTGTAACATGATAATGCAAATCCTGTTGTTCTATGATGAAAGTGGTCCAAGATGTTGTGATCATTTTAACATCTTTAAATATATATTTTTGTTTTGAACTTGGTCAGTAGCAACCATTGGTCCAGATGCAAATGTATAAATGATTTTTCATTAGTTAAAACGACTTTTTTGATTGTTTGTGGGTGGTGATACCCAACATTAAACACCTACTTATTTTAATGTAAAGGTGTAGTTTACGGCTCTTGAGTGGAGATGCTCTAATAAGAATGCAAACATTTGCAAAAAGATTCAGATACCCGACAACAACGATAGCTTGCTTCATGCATCAATTGCAACCTTCCCCAAAGGACCCACTTTTTGGGATTGGTACAATGGTGAGGTCGATCCCAGTTGGCTATTTTTTAAAAAAAAATACTAAAAATATGCCTTGTTGGTTATCTAGTCATGACTATTTTTTTTGGGTGAAAAATTGTCAGAATTTCTGTTTTGGATTCTAGCATGTAGCCAAAAATGTGAAGGATACCTAAACTTCTTAACTTTCATATCCTGTTAACAACTAAATTTGGCTAAGATTTCTTCCAGATGTTCCCCACTTCACGTACCTCCATCACAAAAATGAGAGAAAAAAAACCCCTCCAGCGTGGAATGGTACTATGTGGGAGGATCAGAGCTTGCAATTGTTGGATTGCATGTGAGGTTCACAGATTTTTCCATTCCATATGCAAAGAGTTATTTATTGTTAGAGGCAAGTGTGCCTTTCAAGGGCTCACTTTGTACTTTGTTGTTGTTGTCGAGTTCGTTAATTTGGGTACCAAAAAAATATGTCCTTTGGCTAATCACTCATAGCCATAGGCTGCTTCCTGTGCTCTTTTTGGGCTATTTTAATGTGGTATTTGTCTTGTGTTAGATGGGTCGCGCACATGATTGTGAAAACTTTGGGTTCTCCCTGCCTACTCCTTGAAATCCGCTGGCTTGTTGAAGGCAGGCAGGCATCAAATGTGCACATGCACACATTGTCTGCCGACCTTTTTAGCTGGCTACATCTAATTTTCTCTCCCTGACCAAGGCAATTTTTAAAAAATAATTCCATGCATGGGCAGAACATATCCTAGTAGCTTGTCCCTAAAAAAAAACAAGTTAGGATAAAGCATATGAGGAGCGCCAATGTTTCTTATTTTTTGAAGGGGTGAGCCAGTTGGGTGTCGCAAACATGCCCCCAAGGGATGTTTCTTATCTTTTTGAAGGGTTTGGGGCTTGATTTCCCATCAAGTTCCCAAATAATACCCATCAATATCCTTCTGTTGTCATCAAGTTCCCAAAAAATTCCCATCAAGTTCTCATCAATATTCTTTTTGTTCCCATCAGGTTCCTATCAAAATCCTTTTGTTCCCATGGCGATGCAGGACAGGCAGGTGAGCACGAAGGTGAATGGTGAGACTCGTGAGAGCCTCAGGCAGAGTGCTAAATGGAGCGCCGGAGTTCGTGGGCAGGAAGGGGAGCCAAAGGAAGAAGCGTGGCAGGCAGACGTCTGCCGGGTGCGGCAGAGCAGAAAGTCGGGATTTTCTGCCTGCCAGGTTTTGTGGAAGAGCGCGGGCAGATCTGCTTCTCGCGCGGCAGTCTGCCACGCTTCTTCCTTGATGTGTGAGATTTAGCTAAATCTGGCTATAAACCAGCTATGAAGTACCAATGTTTAATCAATCTACCATTTATATGGCTACACTGAAAAACCAAATATAAAAATCCGGCAATCTGTACTACTTTTTTTTTGGCTCACTTTTGGCAATTGAAACCTTCCAAAATCATTTCATTTTGGAATTTTTGATTTTCACTTTTTGGTTAAATTTTGCCTTCGAAAAGAACGTGGTCCACAGTACCTTAATGCTAAAAGTAGCTTGAACTTTATGGTGAGAAATCAGTGATCATTGAGTGCCAGGATTTTCTTTTATGAAAAATAAAATGTGCCCAAGTGGCAATAGGACTGCCCTCCAATATGCCTAACTGGCATCTTATGAAATTTGGCTAAAGATGGATATTTCAAAGGGTTTTAGCCCAAAGTGGCTATTCATTTTTTGTAGAAATAAGTTAAAGTGGCACCCAGTAATTTTTCTAAGTAAGTCTAACTGGCACCCACCAAAAAATCCAGTGCAGAATGTGGCTCCAAGGCTGAAAAGGAAGGAGAAACAAAGACACTAGAAGTGACATTGTTCCAAAACTTGAAACCTAAAAACTAAACACAATCTGTAAACACACTTTGAGGGGGAGTTGAACCCCAGTCTGATATCAGACTTTGCCCAATGCAACTCAAAGTCCCACCCACCACACCCAAGTGTTAATAAACTTCATAAAAAACCAAGCACAATCACAAGCACTATCACTAGGCTTGTCTAGATTATGGAAACAGGAACACTTAACTTTTGTGCTGCGAAAAGAACAGAACCTACTAAGAGGCAACACTAATCCAAACTTTCTGATCTTTCCAAGCTGTAATAGCCTCTGGATAAGGGAAGTTTTTTTTGAGTATAAAACTCTTGTGCAAACATGGGGACAACTGTGTCCAAATGCGGACCCAACCTGTTGTGCAACTTATCCTTCATGAATGCAAATGTGGAGAAAGTCCGTTTATCCTCTATAGATTCGAGCACCAACACGATCATAATCTCAGCCAACTTCAAGTACTCACTCAGCTGTTGAGTGAGTAAAGCATTATTATTAATTGTGACCCACAACTTGGTCACTGGATTAGTATCAAAGGGTTCAGCCATAGCTTTTGGCACCTGAGTTTTCATGGTGAATTTAAATATGAACATTTGCAAATCCAAAGGTTCTGCAACATGTAGCAATGAAGGTTTCACCTTATTTGTTTCACAATAATGCTTCTTTATGACAGCCATATGTAAAGAGAAAAATAAATCTACATCAGGTTGCATCCAAAACTCTGGATACACAATGCCAAGGGCATTCATCAACTCAGAATCCATAAACCATTGATCTAACTCAGTGATGAGCATGTTAGTTGCAGCATAACACTAACCTCTCACTTGCATGATGCCTACTTAAAAAATTGCCTTGCACACAAGTTACTTAGCCCCAATCAATGTGAGCTGCATAACTGTGACCAGCCATATGAAAAACAAGTGTTTATGTACCATTATTGAGGTCAATAACCTAATCCTAAATGGTTGTGGCAGAATTGTTTTCCACCACATTTGAAACACTTGGAAATGCTCCCATTGCCACAGATGAAGATGTCCCTCCCTTGTGCAAATTTGATTAAAGCATTCACTGCCTCCAACAATGGCAGCAAACAAGACAAGCCTAGCAACAATGGAAGATCACAAAAAAGGATTAGATTGAACCTTGCTTGAGCAATTGAAGCATTGTCTTGTGATATCTTCATAATTAATGTCTTATATTTTGTCATCACTTGTTTCAAAGGCTCCAACATGCTTATCCACCAAGTCTTTACATTTTGCAAAATCTTTAACCCTATTTTTTCCATGATATTGGCAAGCTTAATGAATTCCAAATGTTGCTTTGGGGAGCTAGAGAAGTAAGAATACAATGACTATAGCAAATTTTCTAACTTGGCTAGCATGGGTAGATTTGACAAAATTTGAACAGCAAGATATGTCCTATGGGCCATGCATTATTGTCCCATCATGTACAGAACAAATTTCTCCTTGAGTTGAAATGTCACCCTAGTGCGACAACCTTGGAAAATGGAGGCCTCATCAACACCAAAACAAATAAGCCTCTTGGTTGTCTCCTCTTGGGTTAAACCTTGTTGCTACATGAGGGCTTGAGTAATAACAACAATAAGATTATATGCATTTCCACCTTCAACAACACATTCAAGTGTGAGTAGAATAAGAATTCTTTTCTATCTATGCATCACATCCGCATGCATTAAAATCTAAGATTGATTATCAATAGTAATAACCTCATCTACACTCAAAGAAAAAAAGCTTGCCCCAACAATAGTAGTCTGAGTTTGTTTCAAAACTTGCTCAAACATGCAATCTATCATTTCCCACCTAGAACCATCATACTAGTGATTCATGGGATTATTAGGAACATTCAACTACACAAATAATGTATGCATTGTTGTGTATTCTCTCATGGGGTAGCCATGACTAAGTAAGTGAAAAATCAAAGCAAATTGCACAATTTTTTTTCCTCTTGTCAAGAAATTGAGTTGCACCATGATTGATTTGCTACAACATTATTTCTAAACCCTTTGTAAAATAAAGCTTTTCATTAGCAACATGGGCATTAGATTTCAAAACATAGTGTTCCCCCACCTTCACCTTCGACATAACTACCAGAACTTTACGACGTCCTGCATGCTTCCAAAGTGAACCAAGCTTGGCAACTAAAAGCTTGTCTTTACCATCAATGAAAAAATATACCTTGCATTGAACTTGAACAACCTTGCCATTGGAACCCATAATAGATTCTGCCCAATGAAGCTTGACTGCCCAAATATCTTGAAAGTGCCTATTCATTTCATGACTTTTTTTTTTTGGGTAAATGCAATGTTTTCTTGTGCTAGAATTAGGTCCATAACCTCACATTGAGGTTCCATAGCAAGAAAAACATCAAAAACAACATCATCATGAATTTGGTTATTAAAAACACCATCCCTTTTTGGGGTTCTGTCATTAAATAAGTACTTGTATTTGAAGTTCTTAAGGGGCTATAACTTCAATGGTAGCTTAAACATGAAGGTTAGAACAATAACAGTGTGGATGCAAAAATTCAAACGAACATGAAGACGAACCCTAATAGTAAATATATAGAAAATTTAGTTAGGTTTGGCTATAAGACAAACCAAAATGAACACAAACAACAGCTTGACATATGCAAACCAAGACAAAAACATTAATAGAGTTTAAATAGACATTCGCACAATGAAGATGAACACGAAGACCACATTCAAACACAACAACAAATAACTTACAAAGCTTCAACAAAGAAGTCAGGTTTTATAAGTTTGACAAAACGTGAATAAAAAAAACAACAAAATGAAAAAGGCTTACCTCTTTTGTAAATTTCCTATTATAAATTAAAGTTCAAGGTTTCTAATCACACCTCAATGGCAAACATAAACCAACCAAGATAAATCAGTGACTTGATTCCCAAAATTCGAGCTCCCACATTTGGAGTTTTGAATTCCATTTCCTCCCAATTCCGTCCTGAGGTCTCTTTTGCAAATCCATGGACGTAATGTTCATAGAGGCTTGGAATTGAAGCCTATGATTATTGACAGTGCTTCCAACTTCCAATAACAAGCTAAGAATCCCATAAATTGTTTTGGCACATTCATGATTTTCAATTCATTAAATCTAAAACCCTAAAGCTTCAATGACCAACCTTCAAGGCTTCAACAAATATGTGCAATCACTTACTAATCACAAAATCAAACTTAATTGCTTCAAGATCCTCTACTAGAAAATTTTACAATGAATGAGTAAAGAGAGATGATGAAGAAAGAGATGGTGAAGAAGGAGAGATGACAAAGGAGGTCATTATGAGAGGGAGGGAGGCGATTATGAAAGACAAAACCAAAACGTTTGGTGACAAAATTTTCTATGATTTACAATGGAACTAGCTCCTTATTAATTGATGATGGAAAGGTGATCATGATCACCCATTAGTGGCTTAGCCACTTTTGGCGATGCCCCCCCCTTTTTTCCCCCTTTATACCATTTGTAGGCCCTATTTTTTGTAGCCTTTTGACAAAAGTTCTCATGAAAAAAAAACTTTGTTGAGCACATTTACATAAAATACTTAGTAATTTGGGCTCCACATTATTATGCACTACTAGTGATGATGAACAATTTTTTCTTCTTCTTATGATTTCATACAATTTTCAATAATTAATCATCATTTATGTCAATGTCAAATTTAATTCAAATTAATATAAGTACCATGGACATGAAAAAACATGTTAATTTGTCTTTTCATATTCATGTTTATGAGTATGGAAAAAGAGTGAGGTAGTAACAAAAGTGGAGGTAGATATGAGGGAAAAAGAATGAGATAATTATAAGGACAAAGGTAGTTGGTATGAAAAGAGATATTTATTAAGAATAGAGTGAGGTAGTTAGATTTGAAAATGAGGTTGTTATATTTTGAATTGTCTTTGAAAATGTTAAGGGACAACCATATGATAAAAAATATTTTTATAATTGTGCAAGGATGACCATATAATAGATTCCAAAAAATCACCACATACTAGTTCGTCAAAATTTCTTGTCATTAAAATTTAGAGCTCCACAATTAGTTACAAGGAGGTAAATAATTCGATACTTCAAATATTTCAAAGATTTATTCACTCAAATTTCATGTATCTTGTTTAATTTCCTTCTCATGCAATTTTCTAATGGTCATAGTTGTAGTGTTTTCTTAAGTAGCATAATTATATATATATAGTGTGAATAATCTAATTTGAAGTGTAATTTCAATTAAAACTGAATAAAATTAATGAAAATGTCATGGCATGATCCTCATGTTATTTTACACCTTCGCCTGTTATACTTGGGCATTGGTGTGAGGGCAGGGGTTAAGGTTAAAGTGATTTACATGACCACAAATGGCTTGCCTATAGTGAAGTGGACCAAGATTTGTCTTTGTGTGACCAACTACCTATCATAGTACTTTTTCAGGTTTGGTGATAATTCAATTATTTTAAGAAATGCCTAATATTCTAGAAATTATTTTTTTGAAATGCCAAATTTTATAAAAATTATAAGAGAGCACAAAATACAAAGATTGGTGGAAACCTTAGACCCTCTTGATTTTATACCAGTCCATTGTAGAGCAAGTATTCAATAATTGACATTGATTCTCTATCCTATGATTATTATGTCTCCCCATTTTTGCAAAAAGATGCAATATAAAATGTTGGAAATTTTTTAATTATGTTAACAGGGTCAACATTGAGAAAACTGCAAAGAAGTTGCCTATATTTATTTTCGAAATTTCATTAATTATTTTCTTACTGACCAAGTGGAGTTTGAAAAATAAAATAAATATTGCGCACCCAAGTGTGGAACTTGAAAAGGTACTTTGAAGGGTGAGAACTCTTGGTGTGGTTCCTGTATGTCCCATTTCACCTCAAGTGATATTTCCAAAGCTATTAGAATTATCCGTGAAGTAAGAAAAACACAGCATCAGAACCCTAAATTTGGTCATACACAGGGTGAGATTAAAAAAAAACTTGCAAAAAAGTACATTAGCATTCAATGGGGGATGAAACTCAGAAAACCATCAATTTTGGTCATACACAAGTTGAGATTTAAAAAATCCTGCAAAACAGTACATTAGCATTCAATGGGGGATGAAACTCAGAAAACCATCAATTTTGGTGGGAAACTGAGTTTCATCTTGTCTTTCATTTTTCCTGAGCGCCTCCACTGTAGCTACATATATTTTCACTGCTCCGAACTGTACAACTACTATAATCAGTCTCGAACCTTGTACATTAGATGCGGAGTTGCAGCATTTCATACCGAGATTTGTTTGGGGAAGGTGAACATGTTTCCAAATTTAGTTTGCGGATACCACTGCAAGAGGGGATAGGGGGTGGTAGGAGGCCCAAAGACAGGGTGAAGACAGGGTCACTTTACGAATACTCTATTGCCTCCAAAACTCTTGTAAGGGGGGCAATGTGTTTCCCCTCACAGCCCCCAAGGGTTGACATCAAATTGATATAAATTTTTAATGGCATATGAACCTCTATTAGATTGGGTTGGAATGGACTAAAAGTCTGAACTACTTCAGCAAGGTATCATAGTCAACACTGTTAAATGACAAGGTGCTCATCAAGAAGACAATTTTTTCAAAAAAAAATTCAAACTTTGAAACATAGTCTACAAGTTAACTTTTCAATGAAGGACATGTGATGTGTTAATTAAGGATAGATTCTTTGAGTGGAAGGAACTATGATTCAAATTTGATAGAAAACATTTTACCACCTTCCCCAACAAATAATCTTTTTAAAATGGAAACCTTATCATTTTTGCTAAAAGAATGTAAAATGCTTTAAATATACCTTCCATTAATCTAGACTCTAGTGATAGGTACATTGAATGATGTGTGAATCAAGAAAATTGGAAAGTTTGCAATAGTCAAACATTAGATGATATGAAATTGTGAACTAATGATCATGCAATGATAATATGAGGGTTAGGAAAGGTGGCAGTTTTGGGGGGGAAAAAAAATGAAATAAGATGGAACACTAAAAAGAGTTAAACATTGTATGATATGTGGATTGGGATAAAAGGATTGATGGAGGTTTAACCAAAGATAAAAATGGATTAAATGATGGCAATTTAAGGTAATATTTGAGAATGTTGAACCTTGAGAAGAAAGTGGATGAAATGAAGATCATGAAAAGAAAATTTCAAAAATGACAATGGATGAATCAAAAGTCAAGAACCATAGGATCTGGAAAAGATGAAAAAGGATAAAATCAAAGAGAAGAAAGATCAAATCCAAAAATACTGATTACTTAGGCGTAGTATATATATACACTTCATATATATATATTCTTGCATATCACAAAAGTAAATAGATGATTCAAAACCCTAAATCCAATACATAAACATATACTTTTTCCATATTATTTCAGAAATTAGAAAGAAAGATATATATATAAAATACAACCAAAATCCTTGTTGAGATATTTTTATGTTATAATGGACCTTAAATTAATGGTCACTAGGTTTTTGACCTTCATAATTGAATTTACAATTAATAAATGAAAAAATCAAAATAAAAAGTCACTTAGGCAAGAATAATGGCCATCAATTGCTAGCAACTAAGAGAATATGTATTTCTTTTCAAATACTTAAAGCTAGTGGTCACCAAGTTTTCAACCTTTATTGTTTAATAATTTCTAATTATAAAGTCATTAGGTTCTAGGTATAAAGTCATTCAAGGCAAGTAAAGAGTATGACTATCATGTTAACAAATAAGAAAATTTACACTTCTTTTTTAAATATAAAATGTTGCAAATTTTGGTATATTAGGAAAATCAATCTTTAAATATCAGTAGAAAAACAAAATTTTTACCTAATATATTGTTACCATATACATAAAAAATCCTATATAGCCATGAACTTGTTAACTTATAGAGTTGAATCCAAAGAATATAATTACACATCAACAAATGAGTTTACTATATTAAGATTTTGTTTGGTCTTGCTAGCATGAAAAACATTAGTATTTAAAATGCTATTATTTGTCACATTACTTTGTGCAAGCAAGGAAAATATATCATTGCAAGTATCATTCATGGACAACCATAATTGCAACTATATCAAGCCGTTGTTTTGGATATCTCAAATTGCATTTGCATTTTTCCTACCAACAATCTTCATGTAATTCTTTATCATTTTGAATCCTTTTTTCACTTGCACCCACCATTGAATACAAAAGATTCTAAAATGTTCATCCAACTCATCCTTGACAACTTCACATTCAACTTTTCCCATTCACCTAGGATGTAATTAAAGATCAATGAGCTTTGAAAAAATAGGATACATGATGTGTATGTAGAGTTGTCCTCAACATGGGTCACTATTTTTAGGCCCACAATGTGGATCAAGGATGATTGGGTCTTTAGGATTGATCTCATCAACAATGGTAGGTGCAAGACCTAAGACATTGTGATTGAATTTCCAATTGTTGGAAGGCCAAAAACCTTCCAAAAGGATTAGAATTTGAGGAGGCCAAGGTTTTGATAATGCAACTAGAATATTTTCCTAGTATCTCACATGAATACCCATTTTTTGAATGTAAATATCATTCATTGACATCCCCAACTTCCAAAACTCCACATACTTAAAAATGCCAATATTGGTGAATTTATCTTTCTCAATTGACCTCAATGCATCATTTCCCCATATCAAGTGGAAGGGAACAAGTTTTGGAACTTTGCTTAGAAGCTTTGGGCAACTAGAACTATCCACTTGCCATAACCAAATTGGAGCTTTGTCCTTTGGACTCCAAATGGCATTAAGAAGAGACATTTTGTATTACATAACTAACCATCCATAAGGAAATGAAAAAGATGCATGTCAATATGCCCCACCACGGTTTTAAAAGGTGAAAATCCTTTATGATGTACCACTTGAGACAAAAAGAACCTACTCTTATTATAGTCCTTTTTCCCCTATATTTTGATCCCCATCAAAACTAATGAATCAAAAAGTGTCAAATATTTCATTAGTACCATATTTTAGACCATTACAATTCTAAATTCCATCATAGTTATACATAAATGTGTCTTTACATGGTAAAAAAGACTAGGTAAAAATTACAAAAAAGGGTGATGTTGTTAGGATTTTGGTACACCTTGAAAAATTTGGACCTTAAAACCATTTTTGAAATATTTTTGAACCTAGGATTTGAAATCAAAAATCTTTTGAATGAGTTGGGAAATGAAAGGCCAATCTTGGGAAATTGTGAACACTTGCATCAAATTTGCTAAAATGTAATTATCCTTTTCCTTCAACTTTTTGGATAGAAATCCAAAACTTCCATCAATGTCCTTGCGGGTGTGTTGAACAACTAAAAACCCCAACTGCACTTCATCAAACACTCTTTGTGTAGTTAGCAAAGAAAAAATTGGAAGCAAGTGATGGTTTGTGTTATCCTTAACACAATTATTCATTTGAAGTAACAACTTTCTAGGCAAAGGTTTCATTCCAAGAAGGTTTTCTAAAATCTTCAAATAATTTAATCATTTTGAACTTCCTTGCATCAATTGTTGAAAGAACTCAAACATAGTTCAAGATTCAAAAATTGGTTGTAGTTATTCCAATGTACATAAAAGATATGATAATCATATAATTCTAAAATTCAAATACTTGGGCCAAAACTTGTTGGAATACTAAGCAAAAGGTTTGTCACCATGCCCATGAACAATCATTCTTGTCAATGTTATGGGCAATTAGCTAAAGGCATAAATCATTTTGTTCTTTGCTTCTAATTTAGGAAATGTAGTTTTCAAACGATCCATTTTGTCACAAATGATGCATAGAAATTCTTCTTTAGATTGGATTAAATCTACTTTCTAAGTGTGATAGAAGCACCCATTAATTTACTTCACACAAAATCAAGATAATTAGGATAATTTATGTTGGGCTTCAAACCTAGCAACCATTGAATTAGTTGTGAAATATTAAAAATTAGAATATATGAATTTTACATGGAAACATTTTTAGATTTTTTTGTGAACTATTGCATTACTTAAATCATTTCATTTTTGAATATTTTTCCATGTTTTTGGAATAAGGAATTGAACATTTTGTCAACCATTACTAATTCCCTTCATTTGACGTAACATTATATTTGTGCAACCTTCAATCAAAGGTTGAATCTTTAATTTTGCTTATCTAGCTACATTTTGCAACTTATGTGCCCCCTTGTTTCCAAGTGGTAGGTACCTACAACCTTATTGGTTTTCATGTTTATAACAAATATATGTTAAACGTAATAAACCCATAATTGGGCACCATGTCCTTTCATAGATCTTTGTTTTTTGAACAATGATAAATCTTCGTTTCTTCATATCAACTCTATGATGCATTTGGTGAAGAATGTGCAAACCATAAGATCTATGATCTTTAATTGACAAACTCCAAAACTCTTATTTAGAGAACATTGTTTTGTGTTGGGGAAAGTGAAGAATAACACATAATTGCACCCACATTATAAATGGATTAAAAAAAAATTGTTTCACTCTACATACTAACCTTTTTTAAGAGGATCATTTCTTTTTATAGAAATGGGAAAGTCTAGCTAGTGGAGCCATAGCATTACACCACCACAAAACCCCATGACCCACAACATAGAAGGTGAAAATCCATTAGATGTTCCAAACATATAAGAAGAAACAAATGCCTTTCCGTCTAATGGGTATGGATTGTACATCAACAAAAGAACTCTAAATCATTTACATACCCTTTTGGTGGTGTGGTGTTTGGAGTTTGGTACATAAGTGTTTGAAAGTAGAACTCGACAAATAATGCACAATCATTTGGTGAGTGGACAAATGAGTACGAGCTTGTTGGAGAGTTGGCATGATGAGATGTTGCAAACTTTTCCATTCCTTAAAGCATCATCACAAAAATGAATCCCTCACCTCATTTGTAATAGCAAAATCAACATGGTTTGAAATAGTCCCAATTCCTAGCCTTTGATGTTTTTCTTCAAGCATATTTATACACATCTACAAAAATGGACGTGAGGGAGATTTGAAACCCAACCACAAAGGGATCTTGCCCATTACATCACAGGCCTTACCTACACCCGTACTCATGTTAAAAAACATTTAAAAAAAAACCAAAATCAACATATGTCTCACTTGATGCATTAATATGGGATCACCCTACAATGCATAACCAACAAAAGGCAATGCCTTCAAATGCAATGCAAAAAAATGTGTAAAACCTTCATCAAAGACCTGATTTTGTTGAATATGCGTTTTTCACCACCATGATACATAATTGGAAAAAAACCTAGCAAGTGGAGATGTTGTTACTAGCACACAATTGAACTGCATTATAGATATATAATTATAATAAAAACTAGCAAGTTGAGATGGCAGAACTAACCCACCAGAATGCATTTTGCTAGCAACCTAAAAGGAACCAAACCCTAAACACAATAAATGCACTAAGCATTCTATTTATACTTCATATGATGTTCATTCCAATCGCATATTGTTGTGTAGAATGGAAAGGTTTCCAATGAGTAGAAACTTTAAACATACATCTTCACAAAAAGATCAAGGTGAATTGTAAGGTAATTGTGAAACTTATTCTTCATGAAAGACAAGTTGGAAAAAGTCCTTTCATCCTCCACGTTGCTAATAATCATCACCATGCATAATTGCACCAATTTAAACCACTTTGAGAACCATTGGTTCATAATTGCACTTGATGCAAACCTCCCCCCACAACCGCATAGTAGGGTTGCAATCATGAGGAAGGAATGGCTTGACAATTGTTCTACAATATCAATTTCAGAAAAGAAGATTATTTATCAAGAAAGATAAGGTCTAATAATGGCCCCACAAACCTTCCATGTTTGCCAAGGGCCTTTTGATACTGAAAGTGTGCTTGAATTATGGTCATGTGGCTCAAAAATTTAGTTTCAACCTTGAGGACCAACTAATATTGAAGACAAATTATCCCAATGGCATTCAATAGTTCTTGAGCTAGGAACTGCTTTTCAAATTATAAGATTAGACTTGTAGCAGCTTTAGTACATTGTTTCCTCACATAATCAATAGTTCGAACCCAATTTTGCTTATTCACCATGCTCCTAATCCTAGTGATTGGATCTATAACATGCAACTATAAAGCTTACCTCCCACAAAAAAAACAATGTAATCAACTTCAGAAGTAAGCTCTTTCCACCATATTAAACACACCATATCACTAATGTGCTCAATGAGTTCAACCAACAAAAAGAAATGCTGAGGGCTATAATTATTCTCAATGTCACAATACATAGTGAAAAGGTCTTCCTCTTCAAGCTTTAGGGCAAAAATGAAGTCACTTATGAGGGTGTCCCACCCTTGTGCAAACTTAGATAACCCTTGCATAGTTTTCAAACATAGTAAGATGCAAGCCAACCCTAGAAACGTCTCCACATCACATTAATTCATAGTTTTTTTTTTTCATTTTCAATGTGGTCACTGTCTTCAACCATCTTCACCACCAAAAGTTTGTGCTTTGCAAAAATTCTCTTGCACGGTGATAACATGGATAGCCACCGTGTTTTGATGTTCTTCAAAAGCTTGTTCCCCTTGGATTCCAAAATTTCAACTAGCTTGCAAAACTCCAGATGTTGTTTACGGTTATGTGCAAAGTAATTATACATTCCAACTAAGAGACTTTCCACTTTGGAAGCCAACCTCAAAGAATTCAACGTTGCACATCCACTAAGATATGGGGCGTGTTTTTACATAAGTTGGGTAATCACATTTGTTTTTTCACCCTAAAAAACAATGGTTCCATCTCCTCCAAAACAAATGAGCTTTTGCACTAGGTCAACTTCTCTCACATTTCCATATTTCGATAAGTGAAATAACAATATTCTCCATCAAGTTATAAAATGTGGCTCCATCCACTTTCTGCAAGTTCAACAATATAGGAACACATTTCTAGTTGTCAATAACATACACATGCATAGACAACTAGCTACGATTGTCAATATTGGTCACCTCATCACAACTCACCATAAGAAACAATGACTTATCCACCACAACTTTGATGGTGCGCAACACAACTTGGTGCATAGCCTTGACCATGGTCCAACTAGTTGAATTACTCTAGTGTTTTCGAAGGTAATTCTCCACCTTCAAAATTTGGAAAAGTTGTTTGAACTCTTCAATGTTTGTCATCGAATGACCATGTTTGAGCAAGTGCCACAATGCAACAAATTGTTTTTTTTTTCTTCTCCAACTTCCCACCATTATGTAATTAATTGATACCATTGAACTGCCCTATGGTTCCATAAACCTTCTCATTTTCACATGAATGTTAGAAGGAGACAAAAAATATTCCCTTGGTCTAATAACAAGACATTTCTTAAGGCCTGAATCTTTGATCAAGGAGTCCAGCTTAGGCACCAGCAATTTTTTTCTCCCCTCTATTTAAGAACAAATCTTACATCACACCATATTCATTTTACCATCTGCTACATACACAAGTTCAAACCACATAGACCTAGCGGCCCATTGATTTTGGTAAATTTGGTTGATTTCCCATTCAACTTTTCTAGGTTTCTTCTTCTTAGGCTCACTAGGTTCTACTGGATCTCCAACAACTATAGTAGATTGGGGTGTTGTTTCACCTATAGAAGGATGAAGGTCCACAAACAAACCATGGTTAGCAGAGGAAGGAGGTGGCAGAGGCAATGTGACATCTCCAAAAATAGTGTTGGAATAGACACCGCCAACTTTTTGTATATCAACCCCTACAGAAGGTTGGTTTGAGAAAAAAAGTCAGAACTTAAAACTTGGATGCAATCAAAGTGGTGCCATAGCCACCAACAACAAACAATGAAGTTTTAACTAGGACAAAATGAACTTTTTTAACATTCCAACAAATGCATAGCCCAAAATTTGATGACTATGCAATGTGAAACACACTGAAGTGCATAGAAAAGAAACAATTTAAATTTAGTAACTTGAATTGAAATTTGATGTTAAAGACCTTCACATTGTCCAAATCGAACCCTGTTCAAGCCTATCACAATGGTACAAGAACAAAACAACAATGTAACCGAGTTTTTCTATGTAATGTTCGAAACACAAAATTGAAGATGCATTGGAACTTGGAACTTAATAAACTAGATGGGAACTGAGACATATTGATTCTCCAATTTGCGCCACATCTACATTAAAAATCAACCAAAGTCAGATCATTGAACATAATATGCACTTGGAACAAATGCACAAAATGAAGATGAAATCTTCAAATCTTCTAACCTCCAAAATCCAAATCTAGCCTATTGAGTCCCTTTGTATTCTACGATCCTAAGTTCATTTTCATAACTCATCTTACTAATGGTCCTCCCATCAAATTCCATTATTCATTGCAAGCAGAGATGTAAATTGTGAGTTGTGCATAATGGAAAGTGACAAAAGTTTTTGAGCTTGCACATTGGGCGACTATGGTTTTATTTGTGCTTGCATAACGAGAGGTGATGGCATTGTGTGTGCAAGAGGTGAACGTGTGAAAGATCAAAGGCTGCAAGGGGTGATGTGGCAATCAATGCCCAAGATGTTTCGTGGCTAGTGGAGACAAATGAGAACCACCCATCATGTAGATGGTGACAGGACCTTTCTGCGTCATCAATGTATGGTGACAAATTCAACTTTTGCAGCCCTAATTTCCTATAGGGTTGTCGCATGGGCCTAAATTTTTTTGCCACAGTGCGAAAATTCACCCAAAAAAAACAATGTTCCAAAATTCATTATAATGAATTTTCATGAGTTTTATTACAAAATTAGCGAAATGCTTAGCCAATTCATATCACCTTGTAGTGAAGAAGGTACACAGTGCACATAATGAAAAGGTGAATTCTGGCATTAGAGCTGATAGTTATGACATTGAAAGTCAGGTATTGGGGTGTAATTTATTTTCATTCAAAAGTTGGTATAGAGAGAGTACAATACATGAACTGGGCCTGGGCCTCTCTCCCCAACATTCTGTGTAATCATCACACAATCATCATTGTCATGTGTTCTATTGAGTACCCACGTTCCTATGTCAATATATACACCATGGTTAGTTGTGGAGTGTAATTAATAACCTGAATTAGTTGCAATTTGAAGACTTCTAACCTGGGTTAAATGGAACTAGGAACCCGCACTAACTATGACTGTTTACGGTGAAACTTCCTTTGTGATTGGATGCAACTTGGCAACCTCAACCTCATTTCAGAGCATAATTGTGAATTGGAGCTGGAGCTGTAGACCCCTCTTGTGCTGGGTGCAGCCCTCCAACCAAGGGTGAAATTTTGCATCAGTTCACCAGAACAAAAAACACTGCTCCTAAAGCTATACATCTCAAAAGAATCAGCATATAACCACCTGTTATTTGGTGCCATTTCTAATACCCATGCAGCACTCTCCCCATTGCCTGCTACTTGGGTGAAGAGAAGGCTGAATTCAGAGGAAGTGCAAGTGAGATTAACAGACTCTGCCACGCTTGCTGATTTGTTGTTTTGTCTAGGGTATTATTATTACTGGGTGTCGGGTTGTTGGTGAATAGCCAGGACAGGACAAAGGCCGGGTGATGTGATCATTCATGAGAGGGCAAGTAAAAGGGCAGTTTGACTGACATTTAAGCATCAGAAGCATTAGCTTACACAAGGAGGGCATTCGTCCTGTCATCCTTTTGAGTTTTCCTAGAACTAAACCCATCATTCAAGCTGGGAACATTTGACTAGCTTCATTCTGTCAATCACCTTGACATCACCTCCTCTACAAAAGAAATTCTTAGATTTTTCTGAAGCTTTTTCAGAGTTGCATAAATTAATTCAGCTTCTTCTGAAATGAACATCTTCTGCTCATAATTAAGCATGAAGAGATCTGAATCTGGCTGAAATGTATTCGACCAATGTTTTTGAAGCAAGGAAATATAGCCAGATTTTGACCTGGATTTGGGTCTGGCTGTAAACATTTGGAGTTGTTTTTTAAGCAAAGTCTTCTGATGGATCCAGAATTTTCAGGAAATGGCCTCTTCTTTGGACTCTGGACCCTTTGGACAAATTCACAATATAATTAACAATAATATTTTGTGTGTTTCAGCCCTAAAAATTGGCATGGGATTTTTTTCTGGAAAAAGTTGTGATCCGAAAAATTAGTTCAAACTCCCAGAAAAGAATTCCAAAATTTTCCCAACACTGGTTGGCATGTGACTCTGGCTACCTGGTCCCATTGCCTACCAAAATGTCAATTGAAAATGATTTACAAAAAAAACACTCATGTAATCTGCCATCCCAGATGTAATGGAAAACCCTCGGCCTTGCCCATTACATTGGGTGCATCACCTAGTAGGGCATTTTTAAATGATTCAAGTTTTAATATATATATATATATATACTTGACCTTACATTTGAGACAAGTTATTGTATTTGATTGGCTCTACATAATTAATATTAGATAATATTAATCTGGAGTATGTGCACTAGTTGAATAAACTAAAATTTACACTCTTTCTTTCTTTTTTGGTTTAGTTATGTGTAATGAAATGAAACTAGACCTTGTTTTAAATCAGACCAGTTCTAAATAACCGGGCGCGGGACACAGTCGCAATTAGGCCTCTCTTGTTCTTCAGTCCTCCTGAGGAAGAAGAAGGTCCGGAACAGTGTCCTCGCCTGCAGTGTAGTTGGTGGCCTCGCGGAAGTGATGGCAGCTACTACTCCGTTCCATCTCCACTCTGCACTTTCACTGGTCTTCTTACTGTTCTCAAGACCTCTTGGAGCTGGTACTGGTTCTTCTTGACTGCAGCTACTATATATCAGTCTGGGGACCGACCAGCTGCTCGTACAGACAGACGACACTTGTAGTCTTCTCTGCTCAGTAGTTTAATACAATCTTCCCCAATTTTTCTAACTAATAATTTGTAGATCAATCTAATTAGTTCCGTGTTTTTTCGAGTCATGATGAAGCCTTTCCAGAACATGAGTTGGGCCCAGTTGTTTCCAGACGCAACTAGCTAGCCACTCTTGACCTTTGGCAAGACTTCTTTGACTAGTGCAGCAGCAGGCACTGTGGTACTCATGTGATCTGTCTCCTGAATTTACTCCAAATTCAATCGATATTAGACCGCCAGCAGCTTTGGTTTGTAGCTGGCAGCTGATCTTTGTCAGCTAACGGGGTCGTCATGGCATGACGATTGACGTAACAGCAATTTCAGTAGTTTGCAAGTTTGTACAGAAACTTTGGTCAGTTCTGAGCTCCCTAGAGACTCTACTCACTAGCACTCTAGTCATGGCGCTGCATTGACATGCTCCTCAGCACCTCCAGCTTATCTTCGAAGTGGAAGTGGCCGCACGACACCATGTCGGAAGTGTCTGCGAGTAGATAGAAAGTGTTGTTGGGCGCAGCTTGTGATGACCAGCTCGAGCGACTTGTGTGCAGGGGAGCTTGCGCGCGTTGCGTGGCCCCAAACCTATATTCTTCCTTTTGTGCCATTTGTTCGTCGGCAGTTGCCGTGTACAGCCCTCCTTCCTCCCATGAGTTGCTGCAACCAAGCTGGAACGACCCTTCTTCAGCTTCACGGGGACAGCAGCTCTCCATGCACGGATTTGTAGAGCACCCTCAACTGCTGCGAATCACAGAGAGCGAGCTGCAGCTAATCAGTCCCGTGGTTCACATGATCAACAGCTGCCAAGAAACAAGCGGCGACGCCACAGATGGTCTGCAGGACTTGGATGGAATCGCTGCAGTTGTTGGGCAGCGTGCGCTGTTTGGAGGCCCGGGTGATCAAGTTCAGGTGTCACGCAGCACGGGGACCCTGGAAGCCCTTTCTTGTACATCTTCGTTTCCCACGATGCTTCTCGACCAGGATTCGTCTTGGCAGACAATGTCAGGTGCGGCTGATCAGTCGTCACATGAGATGATGATAGTCAAATCCCTCCCCAATTTGGAACCTCCACCGCCTGAATTAAAGTGCTCGACCTTTACATCGAGTTCCAATGATCTGGGAATCTCATGTATTGCCGCCCCTCCAGAAGGTGGTGGTCACGGGATCAGCAGCTCAGATACATTCTTCCCCTATCTGGAGAGTCTCAGGGCCTTCGCAGCCCCTGAAAGCAATTGTATAAGCATGAAATTAGTCATGACTAGCAGCGTGGATGGCGATGGGGGGCCAGGCCTCCGGACAAGCGCGCTGCAAGTGTAAAGAGGTGCGAGGAAGCGACCGTGGGGAAGGTGGTCGGCCGAGATCCGCGACCGCATCGGAAGATGCAGGCACTGCCTGGGCACGTTTGACACAGCCATGGACGCTGCTCGAGCTTACGACGCTGCTGCTAGGAGGCTGCATGGATCCAAGGCACGAACTAATTTCCCCATCCCACAGCTATCCTGCACTAGCAGCTCTAATTATTCGCTATCGCCATCAACTCCAAGCTCCAACTCAAATCTCGACCGCCTTTTATTCCATGCAGGACGACGTCCGTGTGCCGACATCATCAGCTGTAACAGAAGCTTGTGTGCAAGATCAGACCTGCAGGTCCTGACGATCCAATCACTGTCGACGCAAATTAGAACTCAGGGTTCCAGCCCGAACGGTACAGGTTTGCAGCTACAGCCTTCCACTAGAAAGATGATCGCATCAAATGCAGGATTGGGTGAAGAAATTAGAGGACCGCCGCCAAGACTAGCTGCTGCTGATCGAGAACTGTTTCTTAATATTATTGACACACCAACAGCAGCTAGCTGCGCACCTGGGTCTTTGCCTCGACTTGTTGATCAACATCACATGACTGATCATGAAACCGTTAGAACCCATGACCGGAACAGTGCAATATTAGAACTTGAGCTCAAACTAGGGTTCTACAGCACCACCGAGCCTGCTTGCTCTAGACTCAGGGGTTACAGTAAGCAACAGTACTCATCATCCCTACCCAGATAGGGTTTCAATTGAGAGTGTGTTTCAAAGCAACCTCTCAGCGTCTGAGTACTGTCATGAGTAACCCAGTTAGGACATCTTTTCATTAGCCTGCTGTGATCATAGATTTTACTATCGAACCAGCTTTTCATTATTTTTTGCAAGTAGCTGAGCTCATAGTCATCTCACAGTTCTACTAGTGAAGCATTGACCAATTGCAAGAACTGAGAGTCAAACTACTACTCACCGTACAATAACGTCTGTCTTTTTTTCATAGAACATGTGTTCCTAAAGTTCCTAACGTGATTAATTACATATTTTCAGTATAGTTACAACTCTCCAACTAAAAGCTACTGTCCTGCAACAAGAAACAAGGCCCTATGTCAATGGCTTTCCATTAGGCTGCCTAATGGAAAAAGGGTTTGATAGCTAGGGTTTGGCAACGCAAGTCTTCCAAATTTGATTTTGCAGATGTGAAGCCAAAAACGGTAAGCCAAATTTCCAAAGTTGAAGGTCAGGGTATTCAATGGAAAGGTACCCAAAGTTTGTCTCCAAGTGCAAGCGTTATAGGGAGGACAACAAGTTAGGAGAGCTCTAACTTTTATGAGTGAGTGTACCAGGTAGGGGTGCAACATGCAAACTCCCAACCCAATGATTACTCTTACTGTTGTGAGTAAGTGTACCCGGTGGGGTTGAAGATGTTGAAAATCAGCAATGATTTTCTGTCCCATGAGTCCTGGGGTTTGTACCCTTGTCGAGTACTTGATAATACCGCGCTGTGACCCAACCTCGATCTTTGTTCCTTAAGCAATTTCACGCCTCTTTTAACATCAGTGTTTTCTAAATAGGAATTTTTGTTTGCAGCCAATGGCGATCATCCCTAGGAAGAATTAGTAAAATCTGACTACAAATCAAATACGAAATACAAATCTTTAATCATCCTTCTATATTTTTGGCTACTCGTTGAAAATCAAATATGCAAATGCGAGGATTTTTTTTTTCCCCCACTTCTGGCAATTTGAAAACCTCCAAAATCACTTCATTTTCAAATTTTTGATTTTTAATTTCACTTTTCACCTATCCAAAAAAGGCTGCTTTTAGCTGTTGCACAATCAGGCTCCATTTGCTCTTTCAATAAGGTCCAGGGTGACAGATTATGTGATTTTATCAGCAAAATCTTCCAGTTACACAACCACACACTCTTAACAGTGACCAAAATCCTTGCTGCAAGATTTCTTTTGTTATTTTGATGTTCATTGAATCTCCTCCCACCCCAGACCTTATTGTCATGGAATTCCCTTGCCCTTGGCCATTATATTGCTAAATGCATGAGGCAATCCTGTTAGATCTAGCCACGTAATGGGCTTGCCTGGCACCTTATCCAATATAATGGGAAGAGGCTTGACCATTCCATGTAGAATAGTTGTGAACTTATTATACATGTGCTTTCATTTCAGGTCAAGACTATGCATGGACCCTTCACCACATTTAATTTTGGGAGGGAGAGTGTGGGCTGGCACAATTTTCGATTGTACTCCGGCATGCTTCCATCTTGAAAGTATGTACAGGTTGTGCATTTGATGCAATTAAGTCCTCCTTTTGATTTGAGAAATTCAAGCTAATTTCAATTACAATCTGAATTCAACCCTAGAAAAGACCAAGAAATAACAGGAAAATGCTAAATTGGCAAACAATCAGTACAAAAGTACTGTTTTTGCAATCAGTACAAAATCCTTCTCATGGCAGACTATCCCACAGTCCCAAGAGCACACCTCAATTTCCTTAAAACACTTAGTTTTGATTTCATGGAACTTTACTTGACAAAAGCTGTTCAATATACAAGAACACTTGCACCATAGCTCTAACAAGACCACCTCAGTGGATATTTTGTGAATTCATTTACATGTTACATGAACAAAATGTTTGATACCAACATCTGTCATAAACTAATCTATGAGAAATCATCATAACTCTCACAAGTAAAATAAGCTTTGCCTAATCAACACCCCTTGGTTGGCCTCAACATCACTTCATGATTTGATGTGGCTTTAAGTAATACATCATTAGGCCATGCTAAATGTTAGAAAATTGAACCGATTGGGCGCTGAAGTCCATGTGGGTTTCATGGTTCCAACTTGAGGAAAATTAGGCAATCATGTTCCTCACTAGAGGATTCCACTGTCACTTGCCATCTATCAAACATTGGACATCCAATTTCCAGTATCAAAATCCTTTCTTCTGATCTCAAAAACAGTAAGTGTCAGGATCAACTTCTGGATTTAGAGATGTATAACCAGAGAATTAAGATATCTCTGCATGTGGCTCCTCCAACTTCAAATCTTTCCTCTTAGCTGTACACTTCAAATCATGTCAGCAGACCTTCACAGGTTTGCAGTGAGAACTTAGACAAAGTCTTCCCTATCATCTGCTATATCACAGAGATCTGTGTCACAATATGTCTGTTCATGAGGCAGATGTTACCACTCAGCTCTATAAGCAAAATGCCACCACAAGCCCAGAAAGACAGTTTGTCTGAATTCCCAAGCTTGCACCTGGCAGACAGAGCCAACAAGCATTTACCACTGCTTTGCTCCAACAAGTTGAAGTTCCATGTTGTGAAGTAATATGCACAAAAAAAATAGAACACTTGAACCTCCTCATACTCATGCTCACAACCCAAAAAACTGTTCTTGCCTCTTCAGCAATGCACTTGGGGCTTTGGCCTTACGCACATTAATGGTCAACTAGTAGGCTTTCTTGAAGAATGAAAAACTTTCAGTGGTACCACTGAAACTCACAAGGGATACACCCCTCATCCAGTGAGCACTAGCTGCTGCAGACCTTCACTGACAAAAAAATTTCCCACCTGTAAGTTTGCCTCCCATTCCTAACTGTTCTCTGCCAGTTGTGACCTTCGAATTCCCCAAAAAGCTTTTGGTCTGGTTTCCTTTGCAACTGCTGTGAAACGCCAGCCCATATGCTCTGCACATGCTGTACACTCTGCTAAGCTCCAGGCATACCTGTATCAGCATTTACCTCATCAGAAGGTTACTCCATTCCTGCCCAAAGAGACGAGCTAAGACACTCTGACAAAGGACACTAAATGCAGGTTGGTCCAGACCTTCGCTTTCAAATAGCAAATGAATCTACAGATTCGGTCTTAGGATTCTCAATTGCCCATAACAGTGTACATATAATTCTGAAAATCAACAATACCTTAGATGGAAAAGAGCTTTTTGTCAAAGTTCACCAGGTGATTGACAACAAGAGCAAAAGACCTACCCAGGGAACCAGCTATTGGCTGTCTGAGGTTGTCCAGCTAGAATGAGACCACGTGCACGGGAGAGGGTTAGAGTCTCATGGACATAACCATGTGCATTGACATATGCACTGATGGGCCCATCAGAAGACATCACCAGCATGTCACTCCGCCTTGCAATGATAGCCTATCAAAGACAGTTACCACAATACATTGGCCCAAATTGCTTCAACCACAATACAAGATAAGCCCATCAAAACTGATGTCCAGAGTTGCACAAAACACTCAGCTAATATGATAATGCATCAAGGAAACAGGCATGACATGCACACACAAATGCAAAAAACAGAGTTGACATGTGCAGAGTATATACAAAGCAACATTTGCAGCGCAGTTGATCCATGGTTTCCAGAAGCTCAATTTCTCGACGTAGTCGATGCACAGTGCCATCAACCTCAAGGAGTTCCTGGCGGGTGGCATCCTGGAGTGGTGTCTTGCTGGCAATATAGTAGGACAATAGAGTGGGGGTTCGGACCATAGCCTCCATCCTCGGAAGTTCAGCCATTTGCCTCAGCATGTCTGTGCATAAGATCCAGACAGTTAAATAGCAGACTTCTGGTTCTTCATTTGGCTGGATGTCCAGATCAGGTATATATAAAGCTACAGACAGGAACAGAGATCACAGCTTTGCAGATACAAAAAAATAAAAAAGGACTTGATGCTTCCAACACTTACCAGCAGCTCGTCGTGCCAACTCATAGGCATCAAACTGTCGGTACACCCAGTGTGGCCACGCAGTTCGCTGGGCTCTCAATGACCATTTAGACTCATCAGCAGCCCATGCCTTACAAGCTCCACCCCAACCCCCCTCCCGTGGTCTTTTCACCCCTATAGCATTGCAATTGTCTACTGTTAATGGTGTTTCCTGTTCCCGATTATCCATCTCTTCACTCTCTGGATTGTCAACACTTTCTGAACCTGCTCCAGCCACATGGACTTCTCCACCATGACCAGGAAGACCTCGACGGCGTACTCTTCGTGTCTGCCACAACCCCTCCAGCCTTTCTTCTTCCTCATTGTTCTCCTCATCACCCATCTCACTCTCAATAACACGCAGAAGATCATCACTAGCAGCTGCAAATTGAGTCAACCTACAGCAGTCACAACACAAAGCAAAGCAGACCAACTTTTTACACGTTTGAGGGATTGGTCATTTTGTATCAAAAAGAACAGCAATATCTCATACATGTACCACAAGGAAAATACTACCCTACATTCTATACACCACCTTTGCAAAATAAATCTACCTTAACAAGATGATTGGAGAGCATGAGAAAACTATGACTGCAAAGTCCAGCTATCCAATGTGCAGAAACTCTTGCCTTCCAGACCCATCATGCAAGCATGGCATCTTATCATCACCTGAAGTTTATCCTGTTGACCATAAGAGTGTCACAAGTACAAAACAAACATCCTCCCTCCATCTTGAAGTCCTAAACATGAGTCACATACAAGGCAGGTAGCATGGCTCACCTACGAAGAACTCTGTCCTCTTCAGTGCCTGAGTCTGAATCAGAAAACTCAAATTCTACTATTTCATCATCACTCAGTTCATAGGGCAGAGGTGATGTGGAAGCTGCTCGTGGAACTTTTCCACTCTGGTATACAGGTACAGAAGCTAGAGAACCAAATGCATCTCGTGGAATATGTAATGGAGTTTCCTCCTCAATAATTCGAACTCGAGCAATCAACTGCATGTCACATACATATGATACAGGTCAACTCCATCATTGGTGTGCCTCCATAAGACCTTGTGAAAGACCACAACTGAACCTGATTATGCTTCCCCTTCTCTTCTTATCAATATGCATGGCCCAACACTGATTCTACATGACGTGTTAAGGATTAGAGAGAGAACTAATGTACCACTCCATCAGCCTCTGTCCATGCATTGCAGATCCTAAAGCGCTGTCGGCCCTTTGCAACCACATTCACTGACCCATCAGTCAGCTGGCGCAATTGTCGAATCTACCAGACCACAGAAAACAACATCAGAGCTCATAATTGGAGGCCACACAGAGTTTCTCTTTCCACCACATGATGGTCTCAAACCCATATCTAGCAATATGCTGCTATAAATTGGGTATAAATGGACACTTCTGGAGGAGGAGCACTGAGAGACTGGTAATTCAAACTACACACCTGTTCAGTGGTTATGTAGCAGGAACTGAGCTCATGTGTGTGTCTGTGTTTGTACAAGAGAGACAAAGAGGTGTGTGTGTGCATGTCTGTGCATGATGTGCATATTTCTGTGATTCCGGAGAGATACTCCAGAAAAACATGTGAGCCAACCAAACAAATGTTGTCACTTCTGGCCAAAACCAAAACTAACACAACAAGGATGAGACTAAGTCATAACCCTGTGAGTGTCACTCACAAAGTGTCAGGCCATCACCTTCATGAGGAATGGCAGTGACTACTCCCCACTGACTCCATCAGCTCCTCACAGAGGGTGTAGATGGGTATATAATCTGCTCAAAACTTAGAGCAAAAGATTATTAAAAAAAATTCATCCTGAGGTACACTTAATAAGACCCCATTCTCCTGGCAGGATAAGGATTGGAGCAATACCTCTGCAGTGGTCCCCACAGATGCAACATGGACTTGCTCATCTTGTGGCCTGGCTCGCACGTGTATCTGCAATAACCCCAGAATACATGTTAGGCACCTTTGCCAATTATGAAGACAGCTTACTAGCTCATTGCAGAAGGTTAAAAATGGCCAAATTAGTATTTCAAATCTGCAACTGAACCAGAACAAACATCAAAATCACTTAGTGGTGAACTGTCCATTCGCACACCATTTTGGCCTTTAGTTTCACTGTCCATGGCTAGCACAAAGGAGGGTTCAGACCATGTAAATTTGATGAAGCTTAACAAATCACACCATAGTGATAGTATGTCACAAGACTTGAGCCCAAACCATAGCTAAAATTCTTTTACCCTGTTAACAATGACACATAATGGAGATCCAGCTACAATTCTCATAGTGCTCCCACTCACCTGTCTACATGTGTGCTAGGACAAACATAGGATGCAGTTTGAAGACATACCACACCAAGCATGTTGGGTGCTTCCACACTATGCCTTGCTCGCTCCACTGCAGCCAAGAATCGGGGTTGAAGCACACGAAGTGGAAGTGTGTCCCCTGGAAAGAGAACTATCCCTGCAACAGCTCCCAACTTGATGATCAGGTACTTCAACTACAACATGCTCCATAAACCTACAATAAAATTAAGTACATATCAGCAGTTCAATTCCTTTAACAGAGATGTGACACTCACCCTCCAGGTAAAACATTGCTAGTGTCAACAGTGCTCCCCCATCAGCAAAAGAGCGACAACTTGCGACATCTTCAACCTCTGCATGGGCATATACAAGCAGCAAAATCCCTCACAATTTTGTGACATCAGACACTAAGGAATAACCATATGTCCATCAGGAACACAATGAACTTGATTCATCTCTCCTGCTTCTACAAATGTGCATCAATCTAATACAGCAGACAGACACTCAGATTCAGACAAAATAACCAGTTATGTTTGCAATAACACAAACTACCCCCATTTCTCTGGTGGAAAATTAGTCTTATGGGTTGGTACCTCCAGAATGTGAGAGATGAATGAATATTGTTGAGCAAGAACCTTACATTCCCAATGAGTACATCAACAGAAAAGAACCTAGGACTCACTGGACCCCTTGGGACCATCATTTACACCAGAACAGACCTCCAAGATAAGTGTGCATGGAAGCAAGATTGGTGTCAAATGTGAAGCCACCTCGAGCACCTCCACCTCCATCACCACGGCCTGCCATACTGACCAAGTTCCACATGGTCCCAACTTATTAGCAATCAGTGTCGCACTTCTGAATTATTCCAAGACTACTGTTGCCAATGCTCCACAATTTTTTCTGCCACTTCCTACTTTGCTACATGACATTTCACCTGTCCAGATATTTCAAGCACATGCATATGGCAAACCAAGTGGTTCCAAAACTGGTGTGCATCTTTGCATCTGAACAGACTGTTCGCATTTGGACTCAAAATTGAACCCACTCACAGATTCATTCAGCACTGAAAGCAACTTTGTACTGCACACAGCAAAGCATAGATAGACATAGGAATGTTCTGATCCACTGCTGTTTGAAAGGAAGGAGAACAAGAACAGCTAGTTCAGGCTTCAATGCAAGTGTCCATGAGGCTCATCGCAGAGACTACCCAAGTGATGAACAGCTAAACTAGAAGCCTTGTAGCATGTCTACTGCAACTTGCATCATAGATCAAATCACTTGTGCTCTTGATGCGGTTGCCCTAATAGAGACTGGCCACATCACACAGGTACACCTGTGAAAAAGAAACCTGACATCCAACATCTCCATCTTAGGATGATGAAGCAATCACTGTACAGATAGTAACCAGTCTCTCATGTCAAAAACACCAACCCCAAAACCCCAACAGGATCCAAACTTCCAACAGACAAGGTTGCAGGAACAGACCAAGAGTAAGGGGCAAGGGGGGGAACAAAAACGGCATTAATGGGAAACACCTAGAATCATTGTCACTCAGAATGCTTCCCGTCTCAGAGTCGACATCCTCCACCTCCAATTGCTCCATATCAAGCTCCCGGATGCGTTGCATTTGCAACCGCTCAAAGCGAGTCCGCTGGTCATCGTCGTCAGGTAATCCATGAGAGCCAGCAATAATCTGCTCTACTATCTCCTCCACAGTACCATTCGCCAAACCTCCCCCTCCTCCATCGATCCCACCAGCCTCCATGCTTTACCGAGAGCACGAAGGCCAACACAAAGGCTCTCTCAAGTCTCAACAGCTCCTTCGCTCACCTGGAGCCCCGTCACCTACCATTGCTGCATGCGTGACTTCCAGAGCCTTCCTTCTGCAATCTCACCCGGCACCATCCTCACATGAAGTGTTCTTCCTGCCATCAGTGTCTGCTGCATAAGGGAGGATATCTAAGCAGAAAAACTTCCTCCATGAAAACATCCTTCCATGGTTCTTGCTCCCTCCTTTTCCCGTCCCTCCATCAAGAGGTCTACTACTCCTCAACTTTCTCACTTCGCTTCCACCTCAACCGTTCACGAGAATATTATACCCAACACTGTTTCTCTTCCCTATGATACATCTCCTTCATATCTCTTTCGCTGCTCTCCTAATCCTGCATTCCTGCATTTCTTCCCCCCCCCGCCATCTCCACAAGTTTTTCAGTCCTGTTCAATCTCTGCAACCTGGACCAGAACGCACAGACCCTGACAACAATCCATCATCTGGATCCCCGATCCTCAGGGACATAGAAAAACGAGAGACAAGGTGTCTGATATTCTTCTTCTCCCCATCTCTCTATCTCGATCTACACAAGTATTGGCACAACGTCTATGAGAGAAGTCAATGGAGATGCCAACAAACAAACAAACAAAAGAGCAGGAAAAAAGAGCAAAAGATGTCCGTGCATGCAAAACAACGAAACCACAGCTACTTCCCTCAAACAAAAACCCTGAAGAAGAAAAAGCAAGAACCTGAAGGAAATTTGTCGAAGAAGACACACACACAGAGAAATCGAGAGAAGGAATCAGCATGCATTGGAAATACAGGCCAGAGCTGTAAGTAAATACAGGCCACAGGGGGCAGGCCCGAGCTCAAATGGTAGTCGGTGAAGTCCATCCTCCCCGGCAGTTAAAAAGCCGGGGCGAGAGGGGTTTTGTGCTGCAATAGTAGCAGAAGCTTTAATCACGTGATTATGACAAGATTAAGAACTAGCGATTGTGTGCACTGTGTGGGGGGGGAGGGGGCGATGGAGGAAACTTTTGAGAGAGAGAGAGAAAGAGAGAGATTACTTACATCGCTGCAGCTGATTTCCTTAATTAAGTTATTTAATTAATTATGTTCTTAATTGATTTGCACTCATCTTCTGAGGAAGATTTTACATTAGCCAAAAGGGTCCTTATTATT
>Ga0209208_10000846_pt1 | contig 41654 bp, 31 predicted proteins | sample S1TSphfallax_3_FD_187694 | JGI IMG/M metagenome (GOLD analysis project Ga0209208, IMG submission 187694) | Host-associated microbial communities from peat moss isolated from Minnesota, USA - S1T2_Fd - Sphagnum fallax MG (SPAdes) (version 2) | ecosystem: Host-associated > Plants > Peat moss >... | reverse complement strand
TTGTGAGTTTTATCAACCAAGGATCAAATCTTTTCCTCAATTATTCTATCCTATAAACAAATAGGTTTTATTGTGTTAAAACAGTTTTTTTGAGATTTTATTTCTAAATTATTTGTAATGGATGGGTTCAACTTGATGGGTGCAACTTGATTGTGGGTGGAGAGGAGAGAGGAGAGAGAAGGTAGAAGAAGAGTACTTTTAAAAAGCTTCATTAATTGTGTGTTTGTCATTCATTCATTGTGGCAATTTCTATTATGCAAATGTGAGTACTTCTTTGGCTTCTTGTTCTTCTTATTAGAGCAAGAAACGCATCAAAAACTTTTTGGCTAAGAAACTCAATAGAAATCAAAGTTTCAACCCTACTAGAATTGAATTTTTTTTTGCTCACAATTGTATTTTAATACTTATTGTGCGAGTTCCAAATAGATGCGACAAGTTACTACCTTCCATTGTGATATTTCTCAACCCCGAAAGTCAACGTCTCCCAAACGAGTTTTGCGGCTACAACTTTTTATGCAAAGATTGCTTCCACTTGCTCAAGGCTTTGATGCTTAAGAAACCAATCACAAGGTTAAAATTTTTAACATGTTCTCTTGGCGTTTTGTCTTTTTTTGGGGGTTGATTCTTGGAGTGGGGCCACACACAAGTCCTTCAAAGTACGAGGTATTCTAAAAGAATGTCCCTTGACCCCTAACCTAGCTCAGTTGAGGCAAGAAACTATAGTTACGAGTTAAGTCGTGTTTGGGGACGAGAAAACATTGTTTTGCTCCCCCCAAAAAGATTTGCCTTACGTGTCTTTTCTTTTAAAAAATGTGGAGTTGAAGGTGGAGTTGAAGTGTTCGAAGGAAACTTTCTTCCAAAATGCGATTCAACTTGTGACCCAAATTCACAAACACTAACCCAACACCATTATTTATTTGCAACATGTTTAAGTCAACAATTATTATAAAAAATCCCACAAACAATTTTTCTAACCCAAAACAATTATTTATTTGCAACATGCTAATGTCAACAATAATCATAGAAAATCTCACAAACAATTTTTCTAACCCAAAACAATTATTTATTTGCAACATGTTTATGTCAACAATAATCATAGAAAATCCCACAAACAATTTTTCTAACCCAAACCAATTATTTATTTGCAACATGTTTATGTCAACAATAATCATAGAAAATCCCACAAACAATTTTTCTAACCCAAAACCAATTATTTATTTGCAACATGTTAATGTCAACAATAATCATAGAATATCCCACAAACAATTTTTCTAACCCAAACCCGTTATTTATTTATTTATTTATTTTCAACGTGTTCAAGTCAACAATTATTATAGAAAATCCCACAAACAATTTTTCTAACCCAAACCCATTATTTGCTTACAACAACGTGTTCAAGTCAACAATTGGTATAATAACGCCCCCACAAATAATTGTGAGATTGTATTCTTAAGAAACATGTGATCGACTTTTGGTTTCTTCTTCAAAGGGACAAAGAAAATGATGTCATTTGGTATTTGTTCGTGAGGGACAAACACAGATTTTAGGGTACACGTTTTAGGATTAAATAAGCATAAGTTTGGTCTTTTAAGATAAGGGTGGGTTCAACACACAAGTGTCAAATAATTAATTTATTTTAAAATTTAAGATTGGGCACGTGAATTTTTAATTTTGAACTTTTCAACATATATTAGAAAATTTAGAGATTAAATTCTAACTCAACTTTAGAGTTCTCTTATTGTCCTTTTGGTTAGGGTTTGAGAGTGTCTCCCACCCATAGGCTTTACCTATTGTAAGGCACAAGGCAAAAACTTATCATGAACCGAACCTATGTAGATCACAAGGCCTATGAATTGGAGGGTTCTTATGCCTACACCACAAGAGTGAAAGGGTACTTACACCTATAAGTAGGCATAATATCCCTTCCCATCCTTAAGGATTAGGCATAATATCCCTTCCAATTCCTAGGAGGGAAATTGATGCATATAAGGTGCCCTCCACATACACTATAAATTTCCTTCGAGCGATTACCAAAAAATTAAAACACCCACTAAGGCCCTTTGTGACGGAAAAGCTCCACTTGATACCAATGCCCTCCAAAGGAACTAAAAGCTTTCCGCCTGGTCCGTAAGAAAGAATCCAAAACCTAAAAATACGGAAGCACAATTATTTTCCTTCCGTGGTCCTCCCATGAATGCACGAAACCGGAAATAGAGAGGGTAGTAAGTACTACGAAACATGCCAAATAGACCGTCCTCCCACAGCCAAAAGTGTCGGGCTTGTAACTAAGTACATATTACATACACCTTGATGGCATATACATCCCCATACAAGCGATTTTTAAATTTTGCAACATTTAGCCAAAATTCTAGATTAAAAATTAAAAATTAAAAAACTATGTGATTTTGAGATTTAACAATTGCCAAAACTGAGGGGAAAAAAAAGAAAAAAAAAGTGTGTGCTAAAAAACATAGGAAACTTGATTAACTATTTGTAGTTCATATTTGGTTTATAACCAAATATTTGGATAAATGTTCCTAGGGAAGGATAACCACTTTGGCTTCAACAAAAAATGAACTAAAATGAAAGCATGCAAAGCCACTTGGGGAGAGCCTTATTGTTGTAATATGGATAATGAGCCTTGACCAAATTTACAACTTGGTTAGGCCCCTTACATTCTATCCATGACTTTCTAGATATTGATTGGAAAACACAATTTACCCTATTTATTTATTTGCATGGATTTGAAGGCTTGGGAATTTGAAACACAAGTTATTGAAGAAAAAGGATCAAATGGGTCAATGATGAGTTAAGGGGGATGTGTGTGTCTTTTTAAGTTGTGGATACAAACCAAAGAAGAATTCTTCAAGTGAAGGAACATTTGACCAAAGCTCGTTAGCATGAAAAACCAATGCTTGCTCTAGTCAACACAAGAAGAGTTAGTCGTTGTCTTCTTCAACTTGCTTCTTTTTAAGACTTATCAAGCTCATGCATCGGGAGGAATATTATGCCTAATTATAGGTTTATGATCCTTTTCACTCTTAAGGAGTAAGTGCAAGAACCCTCCTACACCTTATGAGTGAGGAAAATTATTTGTAGTCGTAAGCATAAGGTTTTTTTTGTTTTTAAAGAATGAGTGTTAAAACCCTCCTCTCATTATGTTTCATGATCTTCATATATGTATGAAGTTCATGATAAGGCATCATGGTAAAACTCATGGGTGAGTGATATTCCCAAATGTGGGGCCAACCCCTTACTTTGGGGGGGCTACACTTAAAAGAAATAGGAATAATAACCTCACACCTCACTCTTTTCTAGGAGGAATATTTTCATGCAAATACTCGAAGAAATATCTACCGCCGACTATAAGGACTTATTACTTTCAAGTTCTCTTTGAGAAAAGTATTCTATCCCAAATATAAAATACGCAATGGATGATGCTAAAGCCTAATACTATACATAGTCAAGGTTACACCTTACCTCTTCAGCTATTTATAGCTATTGATCTGAAATGAAACCTTGCAAAACTTTATTTATAAACACACCATAGATTTAGAAAATGTACAAAGGAATAAGAAAAAGGATAAGCTAGAAGTGTCAAGTTGTCAAGTAAGCTCAAATTAGATGTCAAATGTACAAAGGAATAAGAAAAAGGATAAAGTAGAAGATACAAGTTGTCAAGTAAGCTCAAATTAGATGTCAAAATCTCTTCATGTCAAAAATCAACCACTTGCAATACATTTACCCGTGGTGATGAGAGGTATTCTGAAGCAATGAAAGTCTACCGTGGTGATGAGAGGTGTTTTGAAGTGATGAGAGTCTGTAAATAACTAAGATGAAAGTCTACCGTGGTGATGAGAGGTGTTTTGAAGTGATGAAAGTCTGTAAATAACTAAGATGAAAGTCTACCGTGGTGATGAGAGGTGTTTTGAAGTGATGAAAGTCTGTAAATAACTAAGCCTATGTTTACGACCCAACTTCAGATAGAGGACACTTACATCCTTTGCAATGTGATCGAAACTTTTTGACAAAGAAAAGTAATCAAGATAAAAATATGAAGACCTCTCTGACCTTTTCAAGCTCCAAATGACATTGGCACAATTGTGTAATTGCCTTATTGGAGTCAATAAATGAATTCCCAAACTTGCTCAAAACCTAGACCTATGAGAGAAGAAGAAGATAAGTAATTGATGTGTAAAAAGGTATTGAAGTTAAATGGAGGATGATCTTCTTTTAGTTGGTGTTTTTCAAATAAGCCATGATTTCAAAAGACATAAGCAAAAGGTTTAACACCCACTAATGAATGGTGACAAAGTTGGAATTTTTCATCCAAATGGTTTTTGAATATGCAAAAACCTGCCTTAATTTTTGTAGTATATCCAGAGCATGCCTTTCAAAAGGCAAAAGAGTGGGCTTACCTTTCCAAAAGGGTAATGCTTGTGGAGGTGAGTGTTTCATTTTTCAAAAGGCCGTCAACTTGTTTTTCCCTTGATACTTGATGGGTATCTGCTGAGTACCCTTTGGGTATCACGGGAATTTTCTTATAAAAATCGACAGCGGTTTTTACACCATGTAAAACACGGTGATCCTATAGCCTTTACCCTACATGTAGAAAACATATAAGCAACAAGTGGGGTGTCACAATGTGGTCTTACCATTTAGATGAAAAAGTATCTTAAGGTGAAAGAAGAATTATTGAAACTCAAATATTTCACCATGCAAAAATACAATCTTCGAAAAAATCCTCTAAAAGAAACCATAATCCTTCACTATATTATAACTCTGTAACTACAGTAGAACCTGTCTAAATTAATACTGCCTAAATTAATAACTTGTGATAATTAATATGTGCCTATGGAGTTCACTATAAAACATTTCGGGACCGCCTATGGAGTATCAATTATTAACTATTGGAGGTTTATTGATAAATGTATGGGGCCCGACTTGGGACTGGACCACATATATTAATCATCACAGGTTATTAATTTAGGCAGTATTAATTTAGACAGGTTCTACTGCAATATCAACTTTCAACACAAGCCAAAATATTATCTTTCAAAAATCCTCATATAAAAATAGACCTATTATTATTATTACCTAGTATGGGCCAAAAATCCCTTAAGCTACTATACTCTATAATGAATCTAAACAGAATATCCTTGCCTTGGTAGGCAAGGCCAACAACAAAAATGAGTTTTGTATGCCAAAGTTGAAGGTTTATGGAATGAGTTTTAGGTTTATGAAAATTTTGTAGGACACCCAAGTTCAACTCCAGCAATACATGTGCTCCCAAACTTAAGAGGAGAGTTGTAATAAGAGGGTGAAGCCCTGATAAGGAGTTTAGGGTTTATTGTCATGCCCATAGAGCTCAGCATAATCCATGCAACATATCTAAGCTTTAATTGAATTGCCCCCAATAAGACTCAATTCTCTTACTTAACCAAATACATCTGTGTCTTTTTTGTAACATCATGTTTCTTAGGAGCTTTGGGGATTACATTGTGTTGCTAGTTTGAAACTTCTGAGATCTTTTAGGCTTTAGGATGCTTGTTACCCCCATTGAATGTCCATGGCGTGCTTTCAATGGGAACCACTTGAATGGAAAAGTAATGGATGGTAGTAATTTGGAACCTTTTTTGATTGGGGGGTGGGGGATTTTTTTTGCTTCATTCATATGCAAGTAGTACATTGTTATAATTTTTTATATTACATTTTGCTATTTGAAATTGATATGCAAGTGATTTTAATGTATTATAATATTTACATTTCCACTCTATGACATTTTAAAAGACAAAGATTCGACAAGTATAATGAATTAATTTTTTAAAATTAATCTTTTTTGTCAACATAAATGCCCTTGGCACACACCATTAGCTTTACTTGAATTGGGTCCATGCTTGGTTCCACCTCATGTTGGCCAAAGAGTCAACGAGTATCATTGAAAAAAATGTATGTGGATATATTCTTTACGCTCCTTAAAGCCCTTGGGGATGAGCTTTACCAGAATCAGGCCCATGCTTGGCTTCACCGTCACTTGGGCCATTATTCCTGTAAAGCCCATGACATTGGGCTTTTACCCTACACTTGTCAAAACAAAACATGTTACTAGAAGTCCATGCTTGTGAGGTTAACTAATTCTCTCTAACTCTTGAATGGCTTTGAACAAATTTCAACTAGGTGATAAAAGGCAAGATCCTATAGGCAAGTCGGTGATTACTAAATAACGGCCACTTTAGATGAGGATTCAAGGTCCCCGGTCCAATGAAATAGAGCAATCCTATTGGGTGAGAGCCATAAAATTGGACCCATGGCCTTTTAGATGAGGGCCCAAGACCAAAAAAATGGGCAAATCAAGGCTAAATCTACATAGCACCAACCATTTTGTAAGGAAAACCAATTGGTTTGAAACCCCAAAAGAAAAAGAGCTAAAAAGGGAGAGCTCATGATTTGAATGAAGAACAAAGATGCAAGCTAGGGTCCAAAGGAGGGTAGAATGGAGGGTCCAACTCAAGGATTCAATTTGCTTGAAATGAGTCCAAATTTGCACCCTAGACCATCTAAAGGGGTGCCTAAGTACTTAGAGTTATATGCAAGATGGCTCATACCTAATTTAGGGTTAATGGGTGGTCAGTAGGTAGTTAGTCAAAAGAGATACTCCATACAATTTCAACTCCACTTTAGTGGAAGAACATACATGTCTCAAGTAGAGTTGTTTTTTTTTTTTTTTTTGGGTAGGAAATTTCACATGGTGGTGACATCAAAGAATCAGTACAAAGTGTACTATGGGGTTTTTTTTAAGGGGAAAAAAACCCCCGAAATAAGTGCAAAAGTTGCCATATTTTGAGTGAAGAAAATGTCAGAAGTCACATGGTATTCAAATAAAAACTTCTTTCGTGAAGGCCATTCAAAGAACGAAACACGATCCCAAAAGTTGTCTACTTTGCTCTTTGAGTTCTCACCAAATTTGGCTCATTCCTCTAGTGGATGATTTGCCAATCCACCTACTTGACAAATTTGGAGAAACAAGGGGTATGTCATGTCAGTAGTCACACTACTATGGCCTTGCCAATTTACATTTAAAAGTATCTTAGTGCAAAAGAACAATCATGGAAACTCAAATATTTCACCATGCCAAAATATAATCTTCAAAAAAAAAAAAAAAAAAAAATCCCCTCTACAACAAATCAAATTCCTTCAAGTTATTAAAGTTAACCATAAAGTCAGGCAAAGACGGCACCCAAAGCCCCTGTTTGGTCACATAAGGTACAAGATTTCAAAAAATAGGAAAAAAAAAGAAAGTACACTGAGCTTCAAAGGGGCCTGAAACTCAGTTTAACAGCAAATTTGGTACTAAACTGAGTTTGCTCTGTCCTTTCTTTTTCCTGAACGCTTTCAATCAATCACTGCTGCTGCTGCTGCTATGTGTACTGTAGCTATAAATGTTATGTTCTCGAGCCTGGTGCATTAAATGCTGAGTCTCAGTATTTCATACCCTTATTCAATAAAATTTGATGACTTTGTGGATAACAACCAGGAGAGGATTGAAGCATCAAATGAGCGGTGCAACTAACTCTCAGGCTCAACAAGGACATGACTTTATGGATAACTCTTATAATAACTAATCTCAAGTTTCAACACAAGCCAAAATACCATCTTTCAAAAATCCTCATATAAAGATATATAGACCTATTATGGAGGGACCTATAAAAAAAATCCCTTAAGCTATTAACACTCTATAATGAATCTAAACACAATATCCTTGCCTACAAATTTGAAGAAAACAAAAACCTTGATCAAAGTACCATTCCTTGGACATTCATTCCTTGGCCCCAAATTTCAAATTCCTGCAACTCAGATTGCTTGCCTATTAAAGGCAGACATGGTGCCAGTTGATGAACACACCAGGCTTGTGACATCATCAGTATGAGCAATTCTCAGTGGAGGTACCTACTAGTGGGCCATGTTGTTGCCCTTGGCCCCTAAGTACTTTCATTAAAACCCTTGGATGGATGGATGGATGGATGGTCACCTTTCCCTATGAAAGTGAGCTTGATTTCAAAGTTCTTATCAAAGCATTTTTTTTATTATTTTTTTATTAAAAAAAGTTTTTAACTAATTTTTTAGTGATGAAAATGACTTAAATTTTAATAACCTTTTGCTTTCTTGGTCTAAAAAAATTTAAACAATAATAAAACTTGCACATTACCTTTGTCAAGGGACTTTATGGCAGTATCAATAACACAACATGGGCCCTCATGATTTTGGGAGGGTTACCATGTGATCACAACCCCAAAAAAAAACTTATGTTAATATAAAGTATGATGAAACCCTGCCAAACTTTATTAAAAAAATGAAAGCACCCAAGAAAGGGAGAGAAAAAGAAGCAAGGGGCAAGGACCAAAGTTCAGGCAAGCAAAGAGCCCAACAAAAGAGGCAGGCCACAAGGAGGTAAAGGAACCACTAAGTACCTTAAAAACCTCCAAATGGGATTCTTCAAGTTACAATAAACTTCAAGCCATGCAATTATAAAATGTTTGGTAATGCCCTAAACCTTGGGCTTTACCCTACATTTCCATTTTCTCCCAAATCTTGTCCTATCTAATCTTAGGAATATGTAATTTTTCAAGTCCGATATCATAATTTCAGGTTTTTTTTATTTGAATAAGATATCAATCTCTCAAATATTTGTTTCTATTTGTCAATTGAATATCGACTTTGAATATATCAACAACTTGAATTTCACATATTTTGTAAAGTCATTAAAACTAAAACAATGAAATATATATATTTATATATGAAAGAGGGAAAAAAAAATTAATAATAAAATATTAAAAAATTGTTTACATGTCCACAATTTCATCTCTATCAAAAGATGTTTCAACTCCTTCAATTCCTCTTGTAACTCTACATCACCTTCTATAAGCTCGACCAAATTGTCCAAAAGGACTTATCTTAAGGTTGTTTGGCCAATTTTTGCTCACAAAAATGAGTCTTTCTAAGTTATATGTTTGCAAACAACATGTCCTAAGGTTTGTAACTATACCATCCAATGAAAAGAGATTATTGCTATTTCTATCTGAGATTCAATTATGGCCAAGATTTTCTTCTTCTATTAAGTTTGTTTCAATTTCTACTTCATTCATAAATACTTCACATGGTACATTTTCCATTCCACTTTCTCCTTTTCACAATCTTTTGCAAAGATAACAAGATAAACCTAAGCAAAAATAAAGTTTACAAAAGGTTTGAAAAGAAATCTTAAAGTCTAAAATGTGTGCATACAAACATTTGCCAATTTTTTACCAAAAAAAAAAAAAAACACTCACTTTTCACTCCTTTCATATCAAAAAATGAATATGATAAGTCAAATATAAAAAATATAAATGATCCTCTACAATGTGAAAGATTAAATACTCAAAAAGTTCATGTAGTCTTGCAATTTGCAAATGATTAGTACTAATTTTTAAAAACTAATAATAGCTCTAAACAAAACTTGAATAACAAGAGAAAAAAAAAACACAAGAAATTTCAAACTCAAAAAGAAGAAGAAATGTTATTAAAAAAAAAACTAAAACATAAAATATAGGGAAAAATCAGGAACCATTTTTATTAAAAAAAACTAAAACCATTTTTAAGAACATGAAACAATTTCTTTTTTTTTTAAATCAAATATTTTTTGAATGAAAATAGAAGAAAAAAAAACATGAAATGAACATTTTTTAATTCTTAGAAAAAATAAAATATTTGGAAACAAATGAAAGAAGTAAAGGGAAATAAAGTGATATCATTTGAAAAGAAAAAAAACAGATTCAAAAAAAAAATTAAATGAAGAGCAAAAAAGAGAAAAGAAACTTGTAATAATGGGAAAAAAACCATACTTGAAAAAAAATGAAGTTTGTCTTCTTTCTCCAAACTTCAAACTTGCATCCAAATAAACATAAATACAAAATTTAAAAGGAAATAAATAATTTTCATTGTAATAAATAATTCAAAACCCAAAAATTAAAAAGGAAAATTAAAAACACATAAAATAAATACAAAAAAACTAAAACATGAAACAAACATTTAAATTTTTATTAAAAATAATGAAACAAAAAAATTTAAACAAAGGGAAATTTTTTAAAAGCAAATTTGAAAGAAAAACAAAATAGAGAGGAAATGAAAGAGAAAGAAAACTTTAAATAATGGAAAAAAACATACATAAAGAAAAATGTGGTTTCTCTTTTTTCTTCAAACTTTAAGCCAAATAAAAAAATACAATAGTAAACAAATAAAACACTTTACTTCAAGAAACAAAACAAATAAAAAATAAAAGAGAGGAAATGAAAAGAAAAAAATCAAATGCTACAACAACTTGCAAGAGGGTAGGGAAGGGGTAAGTAGAATGTAAAAGTCGAGCAAGGAAAAGAAAAAGAAAGAAAAAGGAAAAAGGCCAAAAAAAATGAAAATGAAAAGAAGATTGGAAAGGCCAATTGTGGCATTTTTATATTCTCCCAACAAAGATGTTAGGATGTGGTGGCTTCAAATTACAACCTTTTTTTTTTCCTCACCTAACTTAATTACTAACTTAACTTAATTATTAATTTGATATCTCCTAATCCATGTTTGGATTTGATATTTGATTTGAATATCAAGATATTTATATGTAGGATAGCCCTCGAATATCAAGGAGCATGATATCTATGAAGGACACAAAGAACCACAAGAACAAAGACTAAAGGAAAAGTCTAAATCTAACCTCCAAACAAGGAAAAATACAACATTATGTAATTCAAAAACAATAACACAAGATGTGTAAAACAAACATGAAAACGAATCTTTATTATGTTAACATATGTAAACATGAACATGAAAAAAACATGACAAGGTTATGATGTTAGATCATGCCTAAGACTTGTGTTGAATAAACTAAAAGAAATGAAAGGTCATATTCCTATTTATACCCCTTTGGGGACCTAATTCAAAAAAACTTCCAAGGAAGTTTTGATGTGTGCATCAAGTAACGAAGTTTCTTGAATACCTCTCTAATTAAAAATCAACTATGAGTTAATTGAAATTTAAATAAAAGTTAAATCGAAATTAAATAGGATTGAATTAGGAGTTAATTAAACTTAACTAAAACTTAACTACAAGTTAATTTTAAATTAACTAGGAAATAATTAAAACTTAATTAATATTTAACTAAAAATTATGAATGAACATTATGGATGGATTCCATATATTGGAAGATAATGTCTAATGTTCACATCTATCATATCACCTCCCATGTTAACAACGAGTTCCACAAGGAGTGGACTTGGGCTTGTTTATATATCATCGATGAAACCCACGCACTTTATCCATGGCATTTGATAGGTTTTTGATTAGTTCCCAAGTGCGTTCATTCACATCATACCCATGCCAATGAACAAAATATTGAAGTTGACAATTAGATATCCTTGAATTTAAAATATCTCCTCACTTCATATTCATGTTCACTATCAATTTCAATAGGTGGAGGGGGATCATGGATTCTTCTTGGAATGGCAGATGTGTGATAAGATTTTAATAATGAAACATGAAACACGTGATGGATTTTCATAGAACATGAAAGCTTGAGTTGGAAAGCCATGGCATTAATTTGTTTCACAATGAGGAATGGACCTAGTTCTTAATGATCCAACTTCTTTAATGACCTTGTTGTTTTGATATGTTGTCATCAATGTCAAACCTAATCTTCAACCTTGAAATTGGGTTATTCCTTTTGATGTTCATCAACATTCTCCTTGCATCGCCTTTACGTTTTTTCAAGGTTAAATATAAGTTGAACTCAAACGTCCACTAACCACATGGTTCAATCCTTAGCCACTGGATTCACAACTTTGTGCACACCTTGAATGTCAAAGTTAAAATGTAAACCATGATTTACAAAGAAAGATGTTGTTGGGTGGATGAATGCACTATGTTGTTGTAAGCAAACTCTACCATGTCCAAAAGGTCAAACTAATTATTTTGATGATAATTGGTTATGCACTATAAATAAAACTTGATTGACCCATTTTGTTTGTCCATATGTTTGGGGGTGGAAAGTTAATGATAACTTCACATTCACACCTAAAAGTTCAAATAATTGCTTCCAGAACACGGATGCAAACTGAGGCCCACGATCAAAAATGATATCTTCAAGAAGACCATGATATCAAAAAACATGATCAAGGAACTTAGTTGTTCCTTCATTAGTTATTGTTTTGGTACATGGAATGAAATGAACCATCTTCGTTAAATAATCCACCACCATCAATATGGAGTCATAAGAACTAAAAGGTGGAAGGTTTATGATGAAATCCATGGAAATTGAAGACCATAAGGATGTAAGGATTGGTAATGGTTGAAGGAAACCATGTGGGCGATGACACAAATTTTTTATTCAAGCACAAACATCGTAGATCTAACTAATTCCTTCCCATATTTCCAAAGTTATGGCCACCAATAATCTTGAGACATTAACTCCATGGTCTTGTCAAATCCAAAATGGCCTACAACCAAAGCATTGTGCCTAGCTTGGAGAATTTGAAATCACGCAATGCCATTAGGAACTTACAAAAGACCAAAATAATAAAATAGACCATTTTGAAACTCAAACTTAATGTGATCACTAGAAAAATCCTAGACTTGAAAATGATTATTTAATTGGCCTTGCAATGCCAATAACAAGAGGGTCCTTTCACATTATTGTTCATAAGTAACATCTCCCTCCTTAAGCGTAAAATATGAGCAACGGGACAACGCATTAGATTTCCCTTGTTGGCACATAAAGCGACATGTGATGACAAATTGAAATCAAAACAAGGACAATACCCACCAAGTTTGATGTTGATTCAAAACATGAGTTGTCATGAAATATTGCAAGTTTTTATGGTTTAAATACATAATGATTTCACGTTAAAAAATTTCAAGTAAATGAAACCACTCTTCAAAGGCATCCACAATGGTTAGAAGTTCTTTATCATGAATCTCATAATTAATCTTTGTAGGAAAAAACTTACAAGAATAAAAACTAAAAAGATGAAAAAGATTGTTTTTCCAAGTTGTGAGAACATGATAGCTATTACAAAATCAAAAGTGTTCATTTCTAAAACAAAAGGTTTATAAAGGTCTGCATGAATCAATAATTGTGAAAGAAACTTTCAAAGATTGAAAAACATTATCAACTCCAACTTTCTAAAAAAATGTTTGATCTTTCCTAGTCATCCGTGATGCACTCCCAACTCCTTGAGGGACTCAAATGTGAATCCCAAACAAAAAACAACAAAAGAGTAAGGAGTCGGAGCACGCTCCTTAGCTCGTAGCACTTTGGAAGGGTAGAGGGGCGTGCTGGAGCTTCGGGATGGGACTAGGAAGAGTTAGTAAGCTTTATCTACTCACACGGACTTGCACAAAATCAACGCAAGGTGGTTAATGCATAGTTGGAGCACCTTTGGTGCTAGGATCAACCACGGGCAACATGGACACACAAGACTCACCATGGCCCCGACTTGGGGGAAGCCACCACCTTCCCCCTTATAGTATACTTTGCACCTCTCCACAGGGCCCACATCCAAATGGTTTTTTGTCCCGAGACTCCCAAATGGGAGTCCCAAAATTGTCAAGGTTGGGTCTCCTGCAACTTTGGGGCGCCATAACTTTGCATATAGACCTCTAATTGATATGAGGTTTGAAGCAAAGTTGTAGCCCTCATCGAGAGCTTTCCAATGGTATATTGCACGCCATCTGCACACACAGAAATCGGGTCAATTCTTGACTTTTAGTGGTTGGGAGTCAAATTGTCAATTTGACTATTGACCCTTCTTTTGGCTATAACTTGTGTTTCAGATGTTCAAATGTCCGATGTGAGCCCCGTTAAGATATCTACGTTTCAAGAGTTTTCCAATGATATAAAAAACTCCTCAAGCCATTCAATTTTGACTCCTACAATCACCCTCTGAAAATTTGGAAGTCCACTAGGACTTCAACTCCCAAAGTGGAACTCCCTTGGGGTGTGAAGGTTCATTCCCTCACACCTTCTCACACTCCCGGGAGTATGTTGTGTGTCTCCCGGCTTCCCTCTTGGCCCGCAACCTTGCAAACCCTTGCCTTGGTCGTGAGCCCAAGGTTAGGGTTGCGACAATCCGAGTAAAAAAGGCCATTTTTGAAAAATAGTGGGCAATGAAACATTGAGAAAACATTAAACATATTGAATAGAAGTTGGAATAACTCGATCAACAATGGTTTGAACCTTGCAAATATTCATGTGAATGTCATTTCCAAAAATGACATAACCCAATAATTTCACTTTAGATTAATATAATTCACACCTCTCCAATTTAGCATAAAGTCCAACCTCTTGAAGCTTCTCCAAAACTAGACATACATGGTGCTCATGGTCCTCCATCTTCTTTGAGAAAATAAGGATGTCATCAATGTAATAGACCATAAAATCATCTAAATATTCATGAAGGACATTGTTCATCAAATGTTGAAAAATTACAGGCGCGTTAATAAGGTCAAATGGCATCACAACGTATGCAAAATGGCCGTAACGAGTTTTAAACATTGTCTTCCATTCATCACCTTTTCAAATGTGCACCAAGTTGTATGCTCCACATAGATCAATCTTGGTCTACACTTTGGCATGACTAAGTTAATCCAACAACTTTGAAATTAAGGGTGAAGGGTATTGATTCTTGATGGTGAGTTGATTAAGCCCACAGTAATCAACACACATTCGGAAGGAGCCATCTTTCTTTTTAACAAATAGGATTAGGGCACTAGTTGGAGACTTAGAATGTCGAATGAACCATTTTTCGAGGTTTTCATTGATGTATTCGCAAACCATTGCAAGTTCATCTTGTGACAAATTGTTGATGGGTTTAAATGGAGGTTATGCTCATTGCACAAAATCAACAATGCAATCATATGGTCAATGTTTAGGTAAGGTGTCTTCATTTTTCTTTTTAAACACATCCTTGAATTCTTGGGACCATGAAGGAATTTCATGTGCACATGTTCAACATTTGTTGAAGGAAAAGTGTAAATAAAAGATGCATCTCCTCTTGTAATAACTTTCATGAAGCTTTTGCTCCAATGAATGAAGGCTCGGGGCACCTAGGCCTTCTTATACCACCAAGGTCTCCTTGTTGCTTCAAATTTTGCATACTTCTGATGAGGGTTTCACATTCCAAGGCCTCAATTGCGGCGTTTCAAAATGAAGATTCCTCATATGCCAATCCTTTTGTGGATTATGTAGAATAGGCCAAGGTAATCCAATGATGACAAAATTTCTTGAAGATGAAATGACATTGAAAACAACCTTGATGGTGTGGGAACCAATGGTAACATCTAATGGCTTGGTTTCACAGGTGATTAGTCTTATTGAAAAGTTCCTACCATCAATGCCTTCAACTAGCACTAGTGTGTTCTTTTCCGCTAGAGTCTATTTGTATTTTTGCACTAGCTTTTTGTCCATAAAACATGCCGATGCACCAAAATCAAGAAGTGATTGGGCCTCCATCATCACAAGCTTAATACATTTGACAATGATTAGTATTAAGAAACATGTGTTAGGTTTAAAAATAAACTCGGACCATTGTCATTACATGATGCATCAAGGTCCAACCTCACTGTACCTATTGAGATTTAACATGCTTGTATTTGATTCCTTTAGTTGTGGATTGATAAGAGAGATGGCACATGTTGCATGTGGTCCATATTTTTTTAGACACTCACAAACAATATGACATGGTTCTCCACAATATAAACAAAGATTATTTGTACGTTGGTGTTGTTTCTCTTGTTTTGTGAGGGGCTTGAATCTTGTCTTATCAATTTGCATGGGGTCGTCCTTTAGCAAGGTTGTTGAAGGCTAGGTTGGCATTCCCAATGGAAAATTCCTTTATGTTGCCAGTGTTACAAAACTCCTTTGTGTTATTGATGTGGGTTCATGGTGATTATCTTGTTAAAATTCAAAAAACCTATTGTCATACATAATAATTTGTGTAGTGACCTGACTTAATGTTGAAGGGTCTAACAAGGTGAGTAGTAAGTCTTTCACATCACCTCGTAACCCAAATTGGAATTGATTTATGAATGCTACCTCACCCCATGAAATATCACAAGCCAATTGTTTGAACTTCGACAAATATATCGCAATTGATTATGATCCTTGACAAAATAGATAATAATTTCATGTTAGACGTCCATTGTTTGTTCGAATCTCCAAAGGTGGCATTAAACTCTTCAATAAACATTTCAAAGTCATTAAGCAAAGGTGATTGATGTTCCAAGAAAAGTGCGAACTAAGCAATAGTCATGCCTAACAACAATGTGTCAATGAGTCCAACTTGAACTGGGCTAGTTGGATATCGATGAGGATGAAATCGGATGACCAAACACACTAGGTTGATAATTTACCTCAAAACTTTGAACATGTGTTATCAAACTTGTCAGGTAGGCTGATCCACGGCTCCTTTGGTTGGGGTTGGGTTGCTGAAATGTATTCCAAAAAGGTCGAAGCTTCATCAATTTACAAATGACCAATAGATTCATGAAGTGCTTGATTTTCTAGTTCAAGATTCCTAAAGATAGCAAGGACTTCTTCCATGGATGTAAACATGAACATCGTGAAATATGACACCAACAAGAGGTGGGTAATTCGCAACTTCAATCAACAAAAAGTGAGTAATCTGCTACTTCTTGAAATATTTTCCTTTGAAGAAGAGGTCTAAGTTTAACTTCGAAACAAGGAAGAAGACAACATTATGTGATTTAAAAACAATAACACAAGAACTAAAAACAAGAACACAACATCTAGATGTGCAAAACAAATATGAAAACAAATAGTTATTATGTTAACATATGCAAACATGAACATGAAAAGAACATGACAAGGCTATGATGCAAGATCATGCTTAAGATTTGTGTTGAACAAACTAAAGGAAATAAAGGGTGTAGGTATTTTTATTTATACTTGTTTGGCGACCTAACACAAGGAAGCTTCCAAGGAGGCTTTTATATGTGCATTAAGTAAAAAAAAAATTGGGAACATTTCTAACTAGGAATTAACTGATTTAACTAAAACTTAACTAAACGTTAAGTCAGATTTAAATATAAACCAATTAAGGATTAATTGGACTTAATTAAAAGTTAACTAAAACTTAATTACAAATTAATTAAGATTTTTCATCATCCCTATTGACGCACCCCTAAGCTCCTTCATGGATTCAACTGCGAGTCCAAAGGTGAAGACATCGGTAAGAGAAGGAGTTGGGGCATGCTTCCTAGTTCGTAGCAATTTGGGGGTGGAGGGCGTGCTAGAACTTTGGGATGGGACTAGGAAGAATGACAACTAATCATTCACTCACAAAGACCTGCACAAAACTAGACAACAAGTTGGTTAGTGCATAGTTGGAGGATTTTTGGTGTTTGGACGAATCACAGGCAAACTTGAATTCACAAAACTCACCACTGCCCAGGCTTGGGGGAAGCCACCACCTTCCCCCTTATAGTATACTTTGTGCCTGGCTATAGGACCAACACCCAAATGTCATTTTGTCCTGGGACTCCCAAGTGAGAGTCTCGCAATTCCCATAACTAGGACTCCTACAACTTTGGGGGCCCATAACTTTGTGTGCAAACCTCTAATTGAAATGAGGTCTCAAAAAAAGTTGTAACCCTTGTTGAGAGCTTTTCAATGGTATGTCGCATGCCACCTGAAAGCAAAAAAATGGGGGTGATTCTTGACTTTTAATGGTCGGGAGTCAAATTGTCAATTTGATTCCTAACCTTTCTTTTGGCCATAACTTATGTTTTAAGTGTCCAAATGGGTCATACGAACCCATTTTAAACATATACGTTCCAAGATCTTAGATACTTGTTATTCATAAAAGTGGTTTCATGATTTTTTTTTCACCTTCATGTTTTACAATTGTTAAATTGCATTGTTGTTGCTAAAAATCATATTATCAAAAAAAGTGAAATCCACAAGTAGACACTCCTTCAATGGGAATTTTTTTGCTATAGGTCAATAGGAAACAAAGGGCACCACATAATTTCCATGAAATACATTATCAAACAAATCAAACTTCACCTATTCATATGACTTTTTACACATTCATGGCATGATATATTAAACTTATTTTTCACCCAACCTTTACATGAGCCAATGTGTTTCTTTTTTTCTTTATACAACAATATGTTAATGACAAAAGAATAATCATTGGCTTCTAAATTACAAAAATTAAAAATATTCCACTACCCAATTGGCGTCCAATGACTTAGTGGCCTAAGGCTTTCAAATAACAAATATAAATGGTTAAAAAAAAACCCTAGCAAACATTTGTACTCTTCAAAATATATGATATGAAAATGGCTTGTTCTTTTGCATCCATTATTGTTATTTTCCCCATCTCATGGAAATTTTTAAAAGCCACATATTCATCTATCACATTTTGTGGTATAGGTAGGAACATTATAGTGAATGGTCTTTTCAAGAAAAGATCATCTATGTCAAGGATTTTGGCCTCTTCACACTAGGTAACCAAATTTTCACAAAGTTTTTTCTATGCGGCAAATATAATTTCCCTCTTCATATTCAAATCTTGTTTCTCCTTCCCGACAAACACTATCATTTTTGTCGTCTAAACAATTTGTGGCATTTTTTCTGCCGACAATACCATTTAAATTGTGGCATGGCATGACAAAGATAGTGAGATTTGTTTCCAATTGCTATTGTACAATGTGGTTGTGTTGCTTTGGATTATATTATTATACATAGGTTTCAAAAGTGGCACATGATAAAGATACGAATTTGCTTCACTTTCCACTTCCCATGAGTATTGGCTTGGTTGAAAATGCAAAATTTGAAACATGCCATGTTAGAATTGTTGTGTGTTTGTTGCCACTTGAATTTAATTGGTTTGAACATGTGTTTGTAAGTGTTCATGTTTTTACAAATGTTGATTTCAATGTTAATTGTTTTAAACACATTATGTAACAACTTAAGTCACATATATTGTCATAAAAAATACCTTATGATTGTGTCCTAAATGCTCAAGTGTTGGAGTGACATTTGACAATTTAATTTTCAAAAACCAATGCCCATCAAATGAAGTGCCAAAAAGGAGAACAATGAAAAACTTGATGTTCCATCAATTGGAATAACACAAATCAAATATTTGTGAACCATAGGAAAACATAAAACATCTATTTTGGATAATCAAATTGATAATCATTGTCATGGTTGTGGAACAACAATGCAATGACTTCTTGCAATGGACATGATCAAGGTAATTAACCAATATTTTCAATTGAAAGGTCATTTGCATTGATTTACATATTTTTAACATACTTGACTTTGGGTCATCCATCACTTATTTTTTATTTATGTTTATGGAAAACAATGACCAAACCCTAAAATGAACACGCAACCAATCATTACAACAAAATCATGGTTGTTGATTCATTTTTAAAAAAATTCTAAGAGATCTACCTAGATATTATCACCTTGGTAAAAACAAAAGGAAAAACTTTATCAACTACAAACTTGTTATAATTTATACAACCATGGAGTTCATATCTTGATCAAATTTTACATAACCAATTTATAATTTAATTACTAAATTCTCAAATACATCATAAGCACAACAAACATCATGTTTCAAGAATGAATCTTCATTAATTGCCCCTCATGCAACAATGATTAACACGTGTGTGTGTGTGTGTGTGTGTGGTTTGTGATATGGATGGAAGAAAGTGGTAGTAGCATCATGCTTCTAGTATTGTCTTCTTGTGATATTATGATTTGGAGGCAATGACATTTATTTTTCCATTTTGTGTGTTTATGATATTATGTATAATCTTTTTGTCTTTTCATGGTTTTGCAATTTAGAGGCAAGGCAAAAACAACAACATTTTTTGTTTGTTTGTTTGTGTGTGGTTTTCCTATTTACATGGTCAGAGAATCACAATTGTAATCGAACAAGAAAAGTGCAAATCAAAGTGTAAGTTCAAATTGTAAGTGTAAATACCCAATTTCACTTGTGTGTGGGGGCACAAAATTTCATCTTTCAAGTGTGTTTTTGTTTAAAAAATGTTGTTGTTACTATGTGTGCATGTGTATGGTAGGTACTAGCAACAAAAACTTTTGTGCACATAAACTTCACATGATTTCCTCCTTGTTTTTGAATGAATTTTTTTTTTGGCAAACTTGTCTTCCTTTTCTCCATCTAAGTTGAATATGATTTATAGTAGAGTTAATCTAACTCCCACAACATCTTTCATCATAAACTTATAAGTTCATCATGCAAATCCCTTCCAATTTTTTTTAGTTTTTAAAGATGGGATTTCAAATGTGTTTTGGTTGAAATTTTGTGTTCAAAGGAAAGGGCATTGTGAAAAGGGCATTGCAAGTGAGTTTCACGACATAAGGTTTATGAAGTTCTCAAAAGGTTGGTTGCCATCTTGTGTTAGGTTTTGAATGTTGGTCCCTTGTATGGGTGACTTTAATGATAGTTCAAAACTCAACATGACATGGCAAAGGCAAGCCCAATGAAAGCCCCAAGAATAATGTAACTATAAAAATAAATATGTTGTTATAACAAAAGATTACCAATTATTTTCCCTATTTGACCCTACCCACCTACTTGACTATATTGTTTTGCCTACCTAGTTTGTTCATATGAAAGTCCAAAATTTCAAGGAATCAATCAATTACATGCAAAATATCAAAAAAATGGTTTTGAAATGGAAAAGTTATATTCACACAATGATTTTATATCATAATGAAAATGGAAAATATGAAATAAACAAGAAGATTAAAGGTGAGTTGCAATTCACATAAATTTTATGACAAATTTTTATTCCCTAATAAACAAACCTTGTAATTAAACACATGGAAATATTTCAACATTTTTACTTTGTTTTGGCAACGGTTATTTATGATGGATATAAAGTTTAATGTGTGGGTATTGTCTATCCTTTCATTATACATGGTGAAAGTTATTTACTCAATTGTATGACATTAATGCATCACCTTCCTTGTCTCACATGCAATTTTTATTTATGTTTATGTGGATGTTGCAAAATTGATGATACTTTATGCAATGAATATATGCATACACATATGAAAATGTTATATGGACTATCTTTTCCATAGGGAAAGTTTGATAGAAAATGTAAACATTACATTAATGTATTGAATGTTTAATTCTAGTGACAATGATTTCATCGAAGCTAGTTTGGGTGGGATGGGTTATAGTCATAGGTCCTACAAAAAGTCAATTCCAAATTGCAAATTTATTAGAGGTTGATTCCAAACCATAATTATAAAAAAAAATCATTTTACAAGTTGTAATGCTTCAAAATGTCCTTATTGATCATAAGATATCGAAAGAGAAACAAATCTTTTAATTTTTTTCAATGTTTTTTGGAATTTTTGTGTCCTTCAAAAACAAATTTGAATGTTTACATGTAATTTCACACAAATGTAAATATGTGTTATTTCATTTGGATATGTTGAGATTATTTCAAAAGATTAACATTTTGTTTATTTTTTGGAGATTAAGCTAGTTTTCAATAAAAGCTTTTCCAATACTTAGTTCAAAGATTTAATCCCCACTTGCTTAGCTGATTTAATGTTTATTGACCCTAATTGCTTCCAAAATTTCAATGAATTAAAAATAAGGACGACTAAATAAATCTCCCCTTGGATGATAATTGGGCGATATTTTGTACAATTTGAATCCTATATATATATATAAACCTTTATTTATTTTTTGTCATTTCATTGTCATTGGTAGTGTGTAGTAGCGCAGAGTCCAAATTCATAAAATGATGTGTTCAAATCTTTTGAATGTGAAACAAATTTAAGTGATTATTTATTCAAAATGCACCTTTTCATATTACTATAAATGGGCCAACTCTTGAATTCCATTTTTGTTAAAGTTCAATTGATATGCTTCAAAACAATAGTCTTTTTATTGACAAATTTTTTGCCAAAAAAATGAAATTAATATTTATGAATTAAAAAATGAAATGATTTTTGATAGTTAATTCAATGACCATAATTTTATTTGGTACCAATAAATAGCCAAAAATCTAAAAGGATGATCAAGTACAAACACAATAATAGGAGCTACCAAAGCACATGACAAGTGATTAACAAGTTCCTACAAATAAAATGTTTATAAAGTACATTTAATATCATAGTTTGCACATCAATTTTTAAAAAATTAAAAAATTTTGTGACCCAAAAAGATGTTGCATTATATTATAGTATAAAAAATTACATAATTTGTTTCTCATAAAAATGATATTTTCAAATCATTTCAAGTTTTTTTGAAAATCCTTAATGCAACAAAGAACATTAGTTGCACTATTTTAAAAGTAACTTTGAATAATCCGTACTGATTAATTATATATAATTCTCATGTTTTCATAATATATTACAAATATTTTTGTAAATTGTAATCTAAAAATTGCAACATCAACTTAATTAACCACTTATTTCAATGAAAATTAAATAACGGTCATATCTTGTAATGACTCTTTATACCGAGTTTGCCCCTAATTACCAATTTGTATTTTCATATCTAGTTTATGGCAAAATTTGACCAAATCTTCCTATGGATCATCACCACTTTGGTCACATTACAAAATCTAGTAAAGAAACACTACTTCAAATGTTGATTTGATATGGACAAATCCTTTGTGCTATGAAGATCAAAACAAGGTCATAGTTGAAATTGCATACTTATTACATGCACAAGTCTTTAAGGGTGGTATTTTTCAAACCCTAGTGGATTGGAAAAAATAAGAAAACATAGTTTGCACTAAAAGACATCCAAAACATTATAATAAAATAAAATAAAATCATGTCGGCTTTACATTTGTGTAAGCATGACATTCCATGTTTTTAATCTCCATTTATTTATTTATTTATCATGGATTGGAATTCACCATCAACTTGTGAGCAACCAAACTATCTATAAAAATAAAATAAAATGATATTTGAAATTATTACCCTTCTATTATTGAAATCACACACATGCACAATTGGGTCATTTGAACATGAGCAATAAAGGGTGGTGGTATGTATATTTTCTTAAAAATAATAATTAAAAATCTATTGAAGGGACCAACTTAAGGTGGGTATGTTGCCATGTAGAGATTTAGCCTTGATTTGCCACTTTTTGGTCTTGGGGGCCCTTATCTAAAGGCCATGGGTCCAATTTATGGCTCTCATCCAATAGGATTGCTCTATTTCCTTGGACCTTCGTTTTCCTTCACAAAAAAAATTGCTTTGAGGAAAAAAAAATCTTTTTTTTTTGGGTGTCCAAGTTGCCAAGTTACTAGTGCAATGAAAACCCCGTTGACTTGGTCTGTTTCAATTTCGTGCCCTGTTTCTTGTTTCGTCCCCTGTTTCGACAAAACTGGGAGGTCCCCGTCTCCTTTGTTCCTTGTTCCGTCCCGTATTTCGCCAAAACTCGGGGGGTTCTCTTGCCCTGTTTTAGAGACTTCCGTCCCCTGATTCGACGAATCCGGGGTTTCCGTGCCCTGTTCGAGGGACTTCCGTCCGTTGCTTCGGCAAAACTGGGGGCTTTCCGTGCCGTGTTTGAGGGACTTTACACAGGCGGCCCTCTAGTTTCTTGTAGTGATAAAGTCGCACGCCAGTTTCGCCAGGAATCGCGGCGCTCCGTTGCCACGATTTGGTGTTACTGCAAAGCAATTACGTGCAATCTCTTCGTCTCTCGACCCATGCTTTTTTCTTCTCGTACCCATTTTGTAGATCTTCTGATACTGGTGAAGAAATATAGGTGGTTGAGAGCTTCTGATTTTTGATACAAAACACACAATCAGAAGACGAAGAAGAAGAAGAAGAAGAAGCAGCAGCAGCAGAAGAAGAAAACGAATTCTCTGGTGTCATGCATTTTTCTGATCTCTTTTCTGAAGAGACTCGGGTTGTGAATAGTTGAGAAGTTTGTGAATTTTGGGTTTTTGGGAAGTAGAGAGAAGAAGAGGAACAACAAGGGGAGCGGTAGTAAGTAAGTAGCCGCAGCTGATGGAGAGATGAGGAATTTGGGTGGATGGGTTGCTGCTGAGATTTTGAAGGAAAAACTGTTGCCAGATTGATCTTTGCGTTAGTGAAGAGGATTACTGGAAACCCATCATTTTGGACACAGGAGTATAGTATCTTCATGGGCCTGCAGTAGCACAGTCAGTCCGGGAGGATGAGGATGTGGAGGATGAAGAGATGGAGGATGGCTTTGTTTGCAGCAGCTTCTCAGATGTGGAAATGGGGTTGATGCTTGGTATGGTTTAGGGTTTAGGTTTTATGAGTTTTAAGGAGTGGGTTGATGCCTGGAGAGCAATTGCAAGAAATGGTGGAGATTTGTTACACATGTGCTTGAAGCTGAGAAACAGCTAGAGTCAGAAGAAAAATTCAAACAAACCTTGAGGCCCCAACAAGTGTCCAATTATGGTGTTGCCCTAATCAAAGCTTGAATGAGATTCATTGTGAGACCCTACGTTTGCAATGATGGATTCTATAATTACAGGCAATAAAAGAGGAAGCAGAAGATTCAACATGAGGAGTACCCATTGTGCATGTTGGCAGCAGAGGATGAATCCATTCAGGTATGGACCGGTGCGCATTGCCTGTATGGTATTGGGATGGTTGTTAGCAGTTGCTGTTGGTGGGGTTCTTTGGAGATCCTCTCTCAATTCCAAGAAGCAGGAGCTACAACTCAAATGTGAGAACAGGGTAGAGGTGAGCAAACTGTATCTCCATGACTTGCTCCTTAACAACTGGGAACTAGTACAAGCAAAAAAAAAAGAAAAAAAGGAAAACCCTTGGCCGTGGCCCCTCCGTTATACTGAACATAGAATTAGGTTTTGATGAAGTTCAGGAGTTGGAAAAGAACTAATAACTCTTGTGTCAATGACAGATTTTGAGGTCAGAGGTGGAGAACAACTTGAATGCATCATTTGTGATCATAGGTCTGCTTGCAAGCGTGCCGCAACTAAACGAAAGCACTTGGCTCCAGTTCACAAGCTCCACGCTCTTCTTGCGGCCGAATGTAATTGAGCTGGTTTATATGCAGCGGGTGCTGAACAGTGAGCGGGCAGCCTTTGAGCAACGGATGAATACCACCATCAAAACCCTCAACTCTACTGGTTGGTTCCCGAGGCCTGAGGATTCAGAGTACTCCCCAATTGTGTTTGAGACAGAAGCTGACGAGGGGTATTTTATGTTGGACCCCAGTTCATACCCGCTTCTGAAATCGGCTATATATGCAGCCCGAGATTCAGGCCTCTTTACTCTGTCACCAGCGACTCTGTTGACAAACATGTGGCTAATGGGAGCATATCTGGCATATTATGGACAAGGCCAAGATGCGTTGTCCTTTTCAAGTGATGCGGATCGACAGCAAGCCTGTCTAGGCTATGTGGCAACTGCTCTGAATGTCAAGGAGGTTTTCTATATAGTCCTTTCAAGGTGGGTAGTAAAATTCTGTGTTTGGATTTCTACATTGCTTTCAGGAATCAGGAAGTGAATTTTGTATGCTTGTGCTTTCTGAAAGCCCTGAACATGCATTCCTGTTTGCATCTGTTTTCGTAGGTACATTGCAGATGCGGACATGGATGTGGTGGCTGTGTATATTGCACCTGTGAGTGGAGAGTTCAACTCATATTACAATTGCAGCTCAACAGCTGCTACTTGTGTACTCCCTTTGTTTGACCCTACAAACAAGGTGTCAAAACCGAGCACAACATCCATCACATGGAGCTACGGCACACAGAATTTTGAGCTCCGCTGCATTGCAACACGCAACCTGAGTCTATTGGCACTACAAAGCATAATTGCGTGGCCTCTTCTGATGTCCATCATTGTGCTCTTCTGTTGTGCAATCATCTATCTGGTGCTAAAGAGAATGCAAGCTATCAAGAAAGATGTTGTGATGATGGAGAAAATATACTTGGAACTGAATGCTGCCAAGACTGCAGCTGAGGCTGCTGATAAGGCCAAGTCAAACTTCCTGACAACTGTGTCTCATGAGATCAGGTAGTTCTTTCCTATGCAAGAATTGTACAGATTCTGAACCCACATAGACGCCAATCTGTTATGTACAGATGACAGGTTTAGGGTATATCCCATAGTTTGTGAGTTTTTCCATCTTTGGGTTCAGATCTTGAATGGAAGAAACAGGTTCAAGCTCATTTCTGTCTTTTGTTGAGACCACAGATTTAGGCCACTTGAGCTCCATGCAAAGCTAGTTTCTTGAAGTGCTAGTCATACTGAGGTGACACAGTGACCGACACATTTTGTAGGCATATTGTCTCAGCATATCTTTAATCTTGCAATCTGCTCACTGAGAACATGTTTATTCCTTCCTGAGACAACTATATGCATCTACAGATATGAATTGCAGCATAGCTTCTAAACCCATTTCTGCAATCTTGACAAAACTCGTATTTTTGCTGGCATGGCACTTATAGCTGGCAGTGGGGTGTAGGGTTTAGGGTTTCTTCTTCTGACTGGGCTGCTCGGTGTCCTTGAATTTGTCTTGCAGAACACCCATGAATGGAGTAATCGGTAGGTGTTCTGCTGACAGCTGTTGAGGGATAGCTTCTGTTAGCAAGCACTCATATTGTGTAATTTTCTTCTAGTGTGCCGTGATGATGCAAGAAGTGATGTGCCTGTAATAATATTCCTTTGAAAGCATGATCAATCTTAGTATTGCATCTTGAGTGGTGATTTTGGCTTAGGGATGACAAATTTGCTGATGGCTGGAGCGGAGTTAACTCCACAGCAGCTTGATTATGTCAAGACAGCTCAAGCAAGTGGCAATGCACTCATGTAATAATTTCTCCCTTTCCTTTCACAGCAGCTTCAAATTATATTGCAACTGCTGGCTTGGTTGCTAAACATCTGAATTGATTTAAAAATCAAGTATCATTTTGATCAGCAATTTGTGTGAATCACAAGTAGAAGGTTTAGGGTTTAGTTTCACAAACACTTGGTCCTCTTGAATTTGCAAAGTGTTTGTATGGGTTCATTTGCTAGGTATGCAAATTTTGTTTTGATCAATGGAAAGTTCTGCAGTGCTCTGATAAATGATGTGCTGGATCTATCGAAAATGGAGGCGGGAAAAATGGAGTTTGAATCAGTGCCATACAACATCCGGATGGAGATTGATGATGCATTGTCAGTATTTGATGGAAGAGTGCATCAAAAAGGGGTTGAGGTGTTGGTTCTTATTCATGATGCAGTCCCTTCTTGTGTTGTTGGGGATCCAGGAAGGCTTCGCCAGGTACTTCAAAGTCTTCTTAAAATACCTTTTGTACAATAATAAAGATCCTGAGGATTTCCTTGAAGATCTGTAGAAAACCCATTGCTGCATCCTTCACATTGCTCTAGGAATTGGCACTTCCAGAAAGTTTGTTCCCCAAAAACAACCTGAAATTCTTGTGCATAAAAAATGCATGATATCAAACTTAGCCTGCACTTTTGGTGAATTGGGCAAAGTTGGTTGTCAGAAGTGCTATGCGGTAAATTTACTTGCCTAAGATAAGCCATCATAAACAGTGATTTTGTTTTTGGTGAAATTTCATCCTGGTGGCAAGAAGAAAGGGGTTGTGAGTGGTACAAAGGGTTTTTTTGGAAAGAATGGGCCCATGTTGTTGACATGTAGCAAGATTCCTAAACTTTTCTACTTTCCTCTCTAACCTGTAGCCAAATTTGGCTAAGCCCTCTTTTGAAAGGTTGCCAACCCACCTGACTCATGAATCTGAAAAAACAAAAAAAAACTGATCATAAAGTATTGTGCTGTAGGATCCTGGTAAACAAGTTCATTACTAATTACTATAATCATGTCTTTTCCTGTGCAGATTTTGGTTAACTTTGTTGATAATGCCATGAAGGTAATTTACTTTGATCTATTTCATTTGATTCTTGGTGAGCAGTGCTGATGTGTGAATTCAGCATTGTGTTTGAGTTCAACTGGGTTCCTGAGCATGTCCATGAGCTCATCATCATGTTGAATGTGCTTGTGAGGTTCAGATTTTTCAGCTACTAATTATCACACTCTGATTTACCAATTCTACTCTTTTTGAGTAAGGTTGCAATTAGTCCTTGGATAGTGTTGATTGCTCAAGGCTAGAGTTTTTGCAGAAGAGAGCTCCATTTTATGGTGTTAAGTACAACATATGGGTGTGGTAAGACTTTTATGGCATCTTGGTGTCTTTTTTTGTCAACTGCAGTGCACAAGGGAAGGAAGTGTTTTTCTATGTGTGCGAGTTGTGAATTCAAACTTGCCACTAGACGTATTGGACACCACTCTTGACCTTATAGTTCCAAGTTCTGGAGACAAGCCACTATTATTGGCAGGTCTCGGTAATCAAAATGGTGGGGCAAACAGCAGCTTTGGCTTAGATACTTGGCAAATAGGGGTCCCAAGATTGAGTATGCGGAATAAATTTTTTGACGAAAATAGTACAAATCTCATAAAAAAGTGGAGAGAGTGGCGACTGGATCAAGTTTCCAGCAATCATTTCACTCCTCAAGAAGACCTCAAACTCATCTTCTCTATTGAAGACACAGGTGCATTTCAAAACCAATGTAATAGCTATCTACACTTGTCTTGTCCAACCCTCATATGGAAGGTGCTACCTAACAGTGTATTTTTACAAAGGACATATTGTGATAAATGATCGTGTTGGGTGATGTTGTTCTTGTGTCAATAACTGATACACATCTTGTGTGTTTTCTCTTGGCAGGTATAGGGGTGCCACTGGACTCTCAGCATCGTCTTTTTCAGCCGTTTTCACATGCGGGTAGCAGTGCATCACAGGACCAGCAAGGCACTGGAATTGGCCTGTCTATTTGTGAGGTAATATTTTCTCATCTCCTCATGCTTCCATGCACAGAAGAGTGTGCTTCTTATCATAGAACTGATTCTAATCTTTTCTTCTACCACCACATGCCATTTTCAGACATCCTTTGCAATATTGGGTGACATAGTTTAGTATTGGTATTCACAATTGGCTAATTTTCCATTGCAGAAACTAGTGAAGTTGATGAATGGGCAGCTTACTTTCAAGAGTTTACCTGGGGAGGGAAGTCTATTTCAGTTCACTTTGCCATTGGGCTTAAAAGCAGCATCACCTAATTGTGACACTCTCAGTTGCTGTCCAAAGCAGCAGTGGAAAGCAGTAGAGCGAGAAAAACTAAGAGGAATGCATGTTGTACTAATTGATAACCATCCAGTGCGACAGGTAAAAAAAGTGCACATCTTAGATTTGATGTCAGTTGTAATCAATTGGCGACAACTGGTAGCACAGAATGAGCTCTATATGTTTTGCTTTTTCTTAAGTATTGTTTTTTGTTTTGCAAATCGTGATGATCTTCTTTTGCACAAGTGTCATTTACTTGCAGTGCTATCATAGTGATCAGCTGTGGTGTATCTCTTATTTCTGCATTGGGTACCTGTAATATCTCCTATCGCAGGAAGCATCAGCAAGCTATTTGAGGGGGCTAAACATTACAGTCACGTATATGGTAGACTTTGCGCCCACTTTGGTGTTACTGAAAAGGTTGGTGATGTTGTCTTTTTCTTTGAATTCAGATGCTTTTCTTTGAAGATAATGAAAATTTCCTTGGCTTTGAGGGTTTTGTTAAAACCACTTTGGAAACTCCACTATGTGACACACTAAGCTCGGTCATCTTCTTGTTTGAATTTTCAACAAGAGGTTTCCAAGAGTTGAAAAAAGGCCCAAAACCCTAACCCTAAGTCCTAAACCCTAAACCCACATCAAATTCACCATGAAAGTGCCAAGTGCAGAACAACTCTTGCTTCATATGATTTTTTTGCAATAGTATTTCTTAAACTTATGCATGCTTGGGTGTTCTGACTATGTATGTGTGTATGCAGTGTGGGACAGGCAGCAGCAATCCACGCAGTAATCATTGATTTGCAAGGCACAAGGAATTCAGCAGCACTTGAGTTTTCCAGTTCTATACGTAAAGAGCGGCATTTAGAACGACTACTGATAGTGGGATTGTCAACTGGACTTTGCACGAGTGCAGAAAAGGAGCTTAAGGAAGCAGGATTCTCGAGCATTGTGAATAAGCCCCTTCGAGTTGCTGCTCTTGTGGCTGCTTTGCTGCAATCTGTTGGAGTTCCTGAACGGAAGCGGGGTCCCAATAATACAAAGTTGATGAGTGGCAAGAGGCTTCTTGTGGTATTTCCTTTTTTCTGTCTCTGGCATTCTCTGTGTCTTTTCTTGTTCCCTTAAAAAATGTATCCTAATCAGCAGTTTTGATGCGGGTCTTGTTCTAACAAGTGTTGGGTAGTTCTTTGAATTTTTAAGAATTGCTGGTTCTGGTTCTTTAAATGTTCCAGAAGCAGAGAATCTCAGGTTTTGATTCTTTGAAAGAAATTTGGAATCAAAGAACATCCAGTTATGGTTATTTCAAAAACCTTAAAGAATTGGTGGTTCTCTTGCTGGTTCTTTGACATTTTCATATTTTTGAGAACCATGGTCATGTACCAAAACCAGTTCTTTTGAATATTTTGAGAACTGGCAGGTAAGTGGGTATGTACCTGGGATGATAAGCAGAGGGTGTCTGTCCATCACCCAACACTGGTTCTTACTGGCAGTGTATTCTTCTCTTTCTTATGATGATGATAATGTTCATAGGTGGATGACAACATGGTGAACAGAAGAGTTGCAACATCAATGCTTTTGCAGTATGGTGCAACAGTAATGGCAGTGAATGGTGGTGCTGAGGCTATATCCGCTGTGAGGAATCAGGAACCAGGAAAAGAATTCGACTTGATTTTGATGGATATCCAAATGCCAGAGGTGTGACTTCTATAAAGAACTTCTTCTGCCCATTCTGGTCAATGTGGTGGTGTCTCACAAATGCATCACCTAGATTTCAGATTTAGAATGCATCATCCCCAAGCCAATCTCTTGGGGGGAGGAGGAGCAGCAGTGGTAGACAAATTTACATTGTAAATTGTGTTCTTGGACTTGGGTGCAGATGGATGGGTATGAGGCGACTCGTCAAATCCGGAAATGGCAAGTTGAGCAGTGCAACAAATGTGCAACAAATGTGCAATTGGGGTCAAGTGAAAATCTGGCCAAGGGCAATGGAGAGTGTGATCACTTTCATCTGCCGATTGTAGCAGTAACAGCTGATGTATTGAAGGGGACACATGAACTCTGCTACAATGCAGGCATGGATGACTACATTACGAAGGTAATATCAGATCTCCCCTCCCATTGCTTCAAATTTTGTGAATGACAAGTAGCTTCATAAAACCATTACATCTGCTTCATTTGTGGATGCTTTGAGAAGAGGTTGAGGTGTTGTCTCTTGAGGATTTAGGGTTTAGGTTCAGCCAATGCCATGACTGAGTCTTCTTCTGGTTTGCTTTCTGTGCTCTTTGTGCATGTGGCAGCCACTGGACCAAAAACAACTGCACTTGCTTCTGGAGAGGTTCTTAAGAAACAACCTGATCAATGCTCCTGGTAATGTGTAGTGTGTGCTTTAGGACAGAAAACCAGCCATTATTCTTGAAGCATCCATTGGCCATTTTGTGTACAATAGATTTTCTTACCATCATTTGTTGCTGTATTTTCAGAGATGGATCTTATGAAATCCTCCTCCTCCCAGTCAAAGTAAATCCTGTGCAGATGGTTTTTGCTGTGTGCTCAAAAGAGTAATCAAGCAACTCGTGTATTTGACTGAGGCTTAAATTTGCTGTTTTTTCTCCATTTTGGGACTGCCTACTAGTGTGTGTGGGAGAGGATTTGCAAGGCTGAGAGAAGGAACAATACCTCCAAACCCACCCCCCCCACACACACCCAGATTGCTCTGTTCTTGACATTGCAGCTTGAGGTTTATCAATCTCCATTATATTATTGCATGTAGCTTTTGGAAGCATGTGAAATTTTTGTTTCAAACTTTTGAACAATGGCTGTGGATTGGACCTCCTCTAATCATGAAACACTATCGCTTAATAAACGATGGTCAATAGATGATGATGCCCAGTTGCTTCTTTCTGCTCAATAGATGACACCCAGTTGCTTCCTTCTGGGTGTCTTTTTCTCACATCTTTAAGAGAGAATTGTGTGCAGAATGTTACACTTGAATCTACAGCATTTATGATGTGATCAAAATGAGCTTGCTTTCATTCATGATTGTTCCATGTTGATTTTGTTCATGTTGTCTCTCTGCCGCAAGTATTTACACCTGGAGTTGTTGCCGCTTGATCCAGAGTCACCATGGCAGTTGTGGGGCATCTATCTATTAAGGTAGTTTGTTTGTTTTGTTTTGTAATGTCAAGAAAGATCCGCCACTGCACTCTTGGTACCATTGGAAAGCCCTCAATGAGTAAGGGCCCTGTCACTCGGTGACAAGAAAACAAGGCAGTGCAAATCCTACAAAAGGATTCTTTTGGAAAAAAGAAGCCCAAAGTTGCCATATTTCTGAGGAAAACAATGTGGAAATCACCATATTCAGACGATAGCTTCTAAAATGTTGCTAGAATATGGTCGGGTTCCAAAACATTTTGAGTTTCCTCTTGTGACCTATTGCCAAATTTGGCTAAGTGCTCATGTGGATGATGATTGCCAACCCACCCACCTCAGAAGATAGATAATAAAAACCCTGGTAGGGTTGGCACCCAGGTGGCTTGTAATGTCTAGACCCATGGAGAACATGTTGGGGGAACACAATGGGAACTTGGGGAACATATTGGGAACCTGAAGGGAACTTAAGGGGAAGCCTAAGGATGCTTCTCTCCTCAGAATAGAAGCAAATTTTTTGGTTTTCCTGTAACACTTTATCTACATGGAAGTTGAACCATGTCAAACAATATGGGATAAAAGATGAGGTGCTATTGAGAACATGATGGGAACGTCTTGAGAACTTGGATGGGAACACATTGGGATCAGACAAAAAAACAATAAAAAAATTGAGCTACTTATTTCAGGCCCATCTTTATTATCAATGTATTAAAAAATTAATTATTAAGTGTTTATTCTCACATTGAGCTCACCCCTTTAATGGGGATTTTTATTTTTTGATTTTGACTTTGAGTGCTCTTCACATTTTGCATCCAAGAAGAGCATTATTGCATCTCACAACCCTAAAAATGACACTTTGGTGGGAGAATGTACAGCTGAAGAAGAGTTGATGACAGATGCTCATGTGATGGATCATGTATTGCAAACAGCAGTGCAAAATTCTGTGATGAAAATCTCACAACTTCTTCTCATGGTGGAATGGGATCAAAGTCTAGGATATCTCAGAGGGTTTTTTGGGTTCAGGGATTCTCTGGGGTTTTGTGCTTGAGAGTGTTGTTTCAGGTTTGAATTGCCTTGATTGATTGCCAGAGGCAATCAAAAATACTTTAGGGTTTAGGGTTTAAGGTTCCTTATACTGGCACATGCTACTTATTAGTTATTGTGTTCTTTTCCTCATGATTTCAGGCTCCCAGATCAATGGAGCCACTGTGTACAGAGGAGCTCAAGGGCAATGGAGATGTGGTTGAATTTTGCAATATCCCACCTTATTTGAATCTTCTGGTGGCAGCATCATATACTCTGCAAGAGGGTCCAGTTCCCATCCGTGTCGGTGGCCTTCATGTTTTCTCTGTTGAAAGAAAAGACGAGAACCATGCAGCAGTACGACTTCAGGAACTTCAGGTCATTGAAACTAGTGGAGTATTTGACATCAAATGGAGGGGATCATCATCGGATCTGGGTCTGTTGCCATGTCTAGGCCAAGCCAGTGCTGATGGCTCTTTACGTCTTTATTCATTGCAAGAAGGTTTGCCTCCCCCCCCCACCCCCCCCTTGCCTCTTATCCTTTTTCTGGGAATTTGTTTTTCCACACCTCTCTCTACAGCAATGCTTTTGTCGGGCACCAGCTGTCTACTAGTTGCATAATTCCCCTTGTTTCTGTTGGAAATGATTTTTTTGTGTTGAACAGTTTGTGGTTTGTTGTGTTGTTGGGAACAGATTGAGGTGTCTAGTGAAACCTAAATTCCTTGCCATATATATATGCAGGTAGTGGAGTGGAGAAGGTGTTGCTGCAAGAGAGGGTAAATATTGCAGTTTCATCCTCTATGTGTCTTTCACTTGATTGGTGTCCCATGGGGGCTAAGGACCAAATTGCTCTAAGCCATTCTGATGGGTTGATTTCAGTAGTGGATGTGGGCCAAGCAAAGACAGGGGTTATTCTATCTGCAGAGGTGCATGAGTTTGAGACTTGGACCACATCTTATGATTCTTGGGATCCAGAGTTGTTATACTCAGGAGCTGATGACTCCCATTTTTGTGCTTGGGATCTTCGCCAAGGCTTTGATTCCCCTGTTTTTCGTAACCATAAGGCACACCGCATGGGTATTTGTAGCATTCAAAGCAACCCACAAGTTGAGAATGCCTTAATCACCGGCAGCTATGATGAGAACATACGACTTTGGGACAAGCGGATGATGCAGAGCCCAGTGATGAGATTTGAATTAGGGTTAGGGGGTGGTGTATGGAGGCTGAAGTGGCATCCATTTGACCAAGGTTTAATTCTTGCAGCATGTATGCACAATGGATTTGCAGTCATTAGAGCAGATGGCCATGATATGCAAGTCATTGAAAGTTACAACAGACATGCATCATTGGCCTACGGTGCAGATTGGTATAAGGGCCAGTGGGGGGAATCTGATGATGAAGTGGCACATCAGGCCAGTGACTATGGTGGGACCATAAGAAGTTTAGTGGCAACATGTTCCTTTTATGACAAAGCACTTCATGTTTGGGAGCCAGCAACACGGGCATGCAACAAGAGAAAGTGAAGTCTGGGGATAGGGTTTAGGGTTTAGGGCAAGCTCTCGTATTAGGACTGATTGAGCCACCTGGTAGAAAGTTTATTTCTTGGAACTTGGTTCTACTGCACACAATTGTAGACCTTGACCAAAATTGAATTAGCAGACAACTGCTTTCATTGGCTTATTTTTGTTTCCCTGAACTCATGAAGGTTAGTATGTTGATGTTTGTCAAATTCTAATGAGAACAGATGTCATTGAGGCTGCAATGTGGTTCCAGATTCTGAGCTGGATGAGAAGATCACATCGACATGGCTTTAGCAAATGATGTAGGAATCTGGACACAATTTCTTCTGTGTCCAGATGGCTTCCATATGCTTGGAGTGAGTTGAATTTGAGCAATTTATTCTGTAACTAGAAGGATTAAGATTTTCATTTGGGTTAACTTTGGAGTTTGATGTTTTGGGTTTTTCTACTCTAAACCATTTTCTATGAAATTCTCCAGCCATTTAGGTGATCATGTGATTTCATCTGAAAATGAGTGTATGGGGAGGGGGGAAAGAAAAAACTAGCATAAACTTCCTCTTTGACAGGTCATGCTGTAATTTTTTGCAGCACCAGCCTTCCTCATTTCTTCTGTAAATGCCTGCAAAACTCGGGACATAGATCCACCAAACTACAGGTCTCATAGGAAATTCAAATTTTATTACATGATCTGTGCATTTTGTTTCATCCACTAAAGGCAGGCTGGCACCCATTTGGTCCCTAGTGCTTGTGAAAGTTTGTTGTATACTCGAAGGTTGTGTGTTTCCTCAAATCTCATCAGTGACCTTCCTCATCATATGTACCTAGAGGAGCTGAAAATGTACTATGCAGTTGGATCTCTTAAAACCTTGATGTGAACGATAGAAATATCATTTGATGTGAAAGGGCACATTTTGTTTGTGGTTTCTCTTATCCAAAAGGGATGTTGTCAATCTTCTTTCTTGTTTTCCATTATTTCAAAATCTAATACTCTAGTCAAACACAGTGCGCAACTCTCTAATATGATCCTTGTAGCAGATGCCAATTAGAGCTAGTTAGTCAAGAGCTCTATAACCATCCACCTACTAGGTTGTTGCAAAACTACCTTGGCAGTCCTACTAAAAGTTATCAACATGGTGAAAGATTTCTGAAGGTTTTCCCAACATGACACTAGTATTAGATGAAGTATTACATTTTTAATTCACCTCCTCCTTTTCTCAAATTTTGTACAATATGTTGTATAAAGGTCATTCCTTCCTTATACTTTCACATGTCTTAGTATGGAGAAACCCTAGCTTTAGGAATGGAGCCTCCCCAGCAGATTGAGAACTCCATTGGGTATGAGAAAATTGTGAGGTCCTAAGCGCCAATAAATGTTAAATGTGCATTTAGGTACTTGCACTCCTTTTGGAATCCAATGGAGAGGGCAAGTACCTAAATGTGCATTTATCATTTATTGGCACTCAGATCTCACAATTTATAGCACTTTCTTATACCCAATTGGCAGTTCACCACTGGTTCTGGTCCAGGTGAGTAAGAACCAGACTGGATCCAGTTCTGATTTTTAGGACTCTTTGGACACACCAACCTTGGTCTTGGGCACTTTTCAGAATTTTCATACTAGCCTGGTAGGGTCCTTGTTACTTGCCAGAAATGTTGATACATCAAGACATTTCAAATTCACCATTCACAATGTGTGCTTCAATTTATTGCCAAAACTGTAGAAAACATCATTCTATGAAGGAAGGTAGTTTGTTTTGTTTTGTAGTTATGAGATCCACGAAACTGGGATGCTTCAGATTGTGTTCTTGGTGCTTTTGGAAAGCTCTCGACGAGTAGGGGTGCATGGGCTTGGTTCCATGACATTTGGACTTGCCGTGCAAAAATTCTTGAGTATTGAATGATTTCTTCACTGACAAATAAATTAATCATAGCTGAAAATTTCAGAGGAATTGCAATGTGCCTTTGGTGTCGTTGGAAAGATCTTGATGAGCAGGATTTCATGGAATTTATTTGGTAAGATTTGGATTCAGAATGTGGGAGATATTGATTTCTAAGTAATTTCTGCCATTGAAAATTCAAATAAATTCCAAAAAACCAGGTTTTGGAAGGAAAAATCAGTTGAGGACGTGGTAACACTTGGGCCAATGGCACGGGCCACACTAGTATCGATGATTCAGCATGTTGGTGAAGTGTCAGTCAACCTCTTTTTGTTCTACAATTGTAATTCTTCAAAACAAGCAACAACCCTCACCTCTCTAAGCTGCATAATTTCCTAAGAGAGATTGTGATAAGAGCTTCTTAAGAGTAGAATTCTGCACTGGTTAAATTTTTTTGCTGTTGAACTTCCTATGTTAATCCAAAGCTTAATGAGCTGAGACGTGACCAGCAACTGACCAGAGACTGACTCCCATGTGAACTGGCTATCTAAACTCATCATGGAAGTCCTCATACTCCTCATTGTCATATGCGGTACTATAGAAAACATATGGATGATTCAGCATTTCATTGAGTGTCAACCTCTTGTCCTTGTCCTCATCCGCCTGCAAGGAGGCAAAAAGTATTTCACAATTGTCAGACTTCCAGAGTAGAAAATCATTTTCTGCACTACATTGGGATTTCAAAGATTGCAATGTGCATGACCCAAGACAAGATTGAAAACAAAATACTAGGTATGAAGATTGCAATGTGCATCACCCAAGACGAGATTTAAAACAAAATACTAGGTACAAAGATTTCAATCTGCATCACCCCCAAGACAACACAAGATTGAAAAAAGATTACAATATGTAAAACACTGTTCTCAATGTGCAGGAAGCAGGAAAAGTGTACAGTTTGTGTGATGCTGTACGTAAAAGGGAGATAATAGAGAACCTCATTCAGTAAGTGCTCGGCTTGTTGTCTGGCATAAGAACCTTCACTTGGATACAGCCTCACCATAATTGGAACCATCTCATCCTCTGTCAAAAACCTATTTTCATTCACATGGTAGGTGAGCCAAAAAAGCCCTAATATCAGACAGCAAGCTTAAATCTCTCCTTCAGAAGGTCAAGACAAAGACAGTGCAAGCATTTGTGCATAAAAGACAGAAAATTGTTAGAGACTGTGAAGCACTTCAAACAAAGAAAAAATCTTAACCAGCATATGAATCCTTCCTTCCCCCAAAAGCCTACTAGATGTGCTGCAGGAGGTAAGGTAGAGAAGACCAGGAGAATTCAGAGAGCTCTTTCTCTCACCCATCGTTGTTCTTATCAAGCTCGGCAAATTTTGCCTTTGACTCCACAATCTTCTGAGACTGGATATCCTGACTTGGGTGCTGCAGATAATCATGTCCTCTTACATGCTCCTCTGCTTCAGTGTCACGAACCTGATCAAACACGTTATTGTGAAACTCATCCCAATCCAATTTTCCATCATTCTTGATGTCCCTGAGCCTGCAACCCAGAACAACCATAGCACATGGCATCATGTACATGTGCAATGCTGTAATATACAAAACTCTGACATCAAACAATCAGAGCAGCATTATTGACAGTTCCAAAGGTTACCTGATCTGTTCCTCACGTAGCCACTTCTGTGTTTCTGGATTCTCACTATCCTCTGGATGAAGAAAGCTGCACATATCAACTGCACACTAAGACCATCTCCCAAGCAAGCAAACCTATATATAGTTGAACATTCCTGAGGGACACCCATCACTGGGTTGTCACATACAGGAAAGGGTCAAATTGATGACCATGTGCAGACACTCCCACGTCACTGAGTATGAACATCCTTTGACCATCCCCTACAATTACATAGTTTTGTAGTGCTAAAGATGGGTGCAGAAATCAAAAGAAGCAACCATCCAAACACAGATCCAGTGCAGACTTTTTCTCACTTGTTGAATTCGGTTCGATTGAGCCCTGCATCCTTGTCTTCATCATTCACGTCAAATTGCTTCCGGTACCAACCGGCACCACCCGTATCCATGCTATTCTTCTCTGTCATTGTGAAATCACAACAAAAACCACTTACATGTCAAGTTTTGTCACCACCCACATTGTCCATGTCCATCACTGCATGTCATAATCCAAATCTGTTTGCTGCCCAAGGAATTCTAGTAGGTAAAGATGAAGAATGTGGAATGACGTAAGCTACTTCACAGTCAGCTACAATGGACACTGAAGAATTCATTTCAGTCCAGCATCACCACCATCACAGCCAGGCACAACCATGGAAAGGATGATGGCATGGTACCTAATTCCTCTTCAGTCAGGTGTGGAAGATACTCCTTGAAAGTAATGCGACCATCATTGTTCTTGTCGTGAACATCCATTTCACGATCAGTACGATGCTGTAAGCTTTTCTGAGCTTGCAACCAATGCCAGGCTTCCAGCTCCGAGAGACTCACAAAACCATCTGTTGGATTGATGTCAAGCAATGGAAAAAGAACTATAAGGCGGTCTGTTATGTTAAACTGTTCCTCATCATTCAGGAAATATTCAGTTTCATCATAGTTGAAATCTGTGTCCCATGGCTCTGGTTGCTGCTGCTGCACACACGACAAACAAGTCAGGTCGGTGATGGGTTATGACAGTGAATGAGAGAATTTGGATGCTTTTGTGGCATACTTTCTAACCTTCTCTGGCACATGAAGATGTGAAGAGTCTGCATCATGTGCAGCAGCAGCAGCAGCAGCTTGATTCACTGCCTCCATCTCTGCCCATTTCCTATACTGTTGCTCAAAGTAATGCTTCTCCCATGCACGATCATCACGGCGTCTTTCATACTCGGCAATAATTGGGTCAAATGCTATAGGCTCATGCTGCTTCGGATCTACAGAAGCAACTCGTACTTTTATTCGCCTGCCAGGCATAAACCTTCGGTTTTTCCTTGCTGTATGGTGCGAGGGATGATTTGAGAACAGAACAAGAGCCAGGAATGCTGCCACCACCAGCATGTACACAAGGGTTGTTCTGTCTGGCATTGGTGCCATATTTTTTCCCCTTTTGTGTCCACTAATTCACCTCTCTATTCACCACAGTGCTACTCCCAACTCCTCAATCTCACTCTCGAAACAAGGCTGCCATCAGAAAGAATAGGAATAAAAAACTACCCTGCTCCCTTGAAACCCAACCTTTGCAGCCACCACCGGTCACACTGCCCCAATCCAAACTGCTCGTGTGGCTGTTACAAAGATGATTCAGAGTCCCTGATACAGAACACAAATCAGAACCAAAGTCACAAGAAAGAAGGAAAGAAGAGGATTGACATGGTTGCCTCAACTATGGCACAACACCGTAACACATCATCATCTCTCACTACTACAAAACCCAAGACGAAACAAGAAGCAAAGAGATCTATCAATCACCAGGAGGAGTAATATGAAGAAGATCTTGAATCAAATCAAGTAAAGATTGTAGGTCCTGTTGAAACTTGAAAGCTCAAAAGAAGGGAGGCAATTCATCAGGGGAAGAGAAAGAGAGACAGAGAGGGATTTTCAACAGGGAAAATGTGGAGGAGTGATGAAGCTAATGCCAACCATCTGGTGACAGGTTTCAGAGCTCAAGATATGGGGGTTATGTTCCTTTCGAGATTCCCTGATGGTTTTTCTTATGAGATTCCACAATGGGTTGAGAGATTCCCCCATGGATTCTCTTATGAGATTCTTCCCCGAGAAACCCATCAAGTCAAAATTCTCTAAAGAATCCAAAATGCATATTTCATCACCAAAAAAAAAAAACTTGAGCACCCCATCATCATCATCGTCACTCTTCTTCCCAAGTTCACTTAACCCTAACTTCCACAAACCCACCAAGATCCGAACTCTTCTTTATGGTACCAGAGCCAGAGAGATCTAACCCATTTCATCAAACTCAAAAAAACTCCCTGAATCCCAAACCCATACATACAAAAAGCACAAAAAATCACACATTCTGTGTGTGTGTGTGTTACTCTCTCTCTCCTTCCTCCTCATGTAACCAAAAAAATGCAATGCAGAAGAAGGCTGTGTACCCACCGACCCACCCACCTGTTGGCCAAATGGATCCAAGGTTGTGGATCTTCCAACTGCTGGAAACAGCGATCCACCACCACAACAATAGTGTGCAATGAATGCTAGCAGCTGCATTTTGGATAGAAGCAAGAAATCACAACTGAGTCACCCTGTGGTTTTTTCCTTTTTTCCTTTCTCTAGAAACAAAGAAGATTACGTCAAATTCTTTCACCAAGAGAAAGGACGAGGAGGAAGAAGTAGAAGAGGACGAGGAGGAGATTGCACCAACCAAACTACGCCAAATTGACACATTGATAGATCCAAATGTTTAGTTTGCAACAACAACAACAACAAAAAAAATTGGAAAAGAAACGTAGCACATTACCAACATCCACAACATCAAAAAACAATTGCACCGAGCGTGCGAGCGATCGAGCAAGCAATGGGATGATGATGGTCTTCCTCCGTTGTTGTCGGAGTGGGTGCAGACACGGAGACTTCAGGGAATTTTTTTCGGCGAAATTTCGCAACTTGGCGACCCTATAATTTTGAAATATATATAAGCGAATTGACTTTTCGCCATTTTTCGAAAAATATTTTGAAAAAGGAATATTCTGTCAAGAATTCGCAAAAAATTGACAAAAAAACGAGAACAATAATAAAAAGAATCGCCAAAAATCGCCACAATTGATGATAGCAACAGGAAAAGGTTGATTAAGAGTTTTTTTTTTTACTTTCATGTTTTAAATATCACTAAATTTGGCTAAAAATACTCTTATCACCACTTGAGCAACTCACAAAATTGG